>Ga0214193_1000030_pt1 | contig 41534 bp, 68 predicted proteins | sample TroBogEpilimnion_10_FD_153031 | JGI IMG/M metagenome (GOLD analysis project Ga0214193, IMG submission 153031) | Freshwater microbial communities from Trout Bog Lake, WI - 05AUG2008 epilimnion | ecosystem: Environmental > Aquatic > Freshwater > Lake > Epilimnion/Euphotic zone | place: Trout Bog...
ATATTGCTCCGCCGTACTCGATACCGTTAAGGTAGTCGTACCAGCCGCAGTTGCCGTTGTGGTATAACCTGGTATATGGTTAAGCGAAGCTATAGAATAAGTTCCAAGATTTACGTTACTCGTTGCCCCAGTATAAGGTACAAAACCTGCTAGCGATGGCGATGTGTACCCTATAAGCAAACCATTCGTTCCTACACAAACAGCGCATCCAGAGCAGCTAGTAAGTGATACTATCTCTAGGTCGTTTACATAGGATGTACAAGCCCTGTTAGCTCGAATATCGCTTCCTATTATATTTACGTTACTAAAGCCACAATCGTTATTATTTTTCCCAGCCAAAATTCCACTATAATTTCCGGATAAAGTATTAGCCTGACCGGATCCTATAAAAGAAAAACTTCCGGTAATCGTGCTTCTATTACCGCTAACTATTGCTGCATAGACGTTAGATGCCGTATTACATCCGCCGCCGCCAACAATAGCACCGTAACAGGTAGCCTTGTTGCAGAAACCAGCAACTATCCCGCTATATTGACCGCTGGCGCTGTTGTTATACCCGCCAAGTGCTGCACTAGCCGTACCAGATGCAGTATTACTAACCCCACATCTTACAGTAGAGCAAGCACCTGTATCTAATACAATAATACCACAACAAGTACCGCCACCGCCGCTACCGCCAGTACTTCCGAAACCATCACCTAATTTACCAAATGGCATAAATTTGTAATTTAATTAGTTAAGCCCTATTTGTATATAAGCTGTACCCGTAGGGGTAATCGTTAATCCATCTATTGCCCCTTCTGAAATCTGTGAACTTACGCTCCAGCTTTGCCCTGCACTCAATATAACAGCATCCGGGGTTAATTGTTGAAACCCAAGTGAATTACCTAAAATATTTAGTGTGCTGTTATTGCCTACTAACACGCTTATATAAAAAACTCCATCACCATTTGAAATGGTTAATGGAGTCGTTATGGTTTTTGTGAATATTCGCATTTTTATTCTTTTAATAATTCATCAAGTGTTATACGCTTGAAAGGAGTATGACCTTTGTAAACGTATAGGCTAACCAACTCTTGATCTAGCCAAAGCATACAGTTTATTGTATTCAAATCACATTCTGCCTCTTCTGCAAAACGCTGAAGTGATTTACTTATAAACCCGTTTACGATGTTATAGGACATTGCGTATAGCCCTAAAACATCTTTTAGTTTAATCTCATCATCAGTAGGCTTGTATTCATCTAACAAATAAACGCCTACCTCTTTTTGCGATTTCAAATAAAGAACTAACTGTACTTTTTCTTCAAGTTTATTTTTTTTTCGAGCCATTTTTCTGATGTATCCCGTTATTACATCAGCAGTAATTTCCTTAATGTCCATTTTGTTTAGTTTTAGCCCCAAGATACAAAAAATTCTATATGCTCAAAGTATATCCTTCTTTTAATGCAACATTTGTTGAGAAAGGTAATACCCCAACCCTCACATGGCTATATCCTACCAGGCTAACGTTAGTAGAGCCGCCGTTCAAGCTGCTAACAAGTATCCCGGCGAGGTCGTTTTCAACCATAGTTAAATCAACATTCGCCAGTAAGAATATCTGGGTAGACCCAAAATTAGGCACAACCACAGGCTGTTGCTCAATTACGTTACCCACCTTGTACCCCTGTATGTAAATATCAAAATAAATATCGTTTATCGTAAAGGCGATACCTATACGGCTGGTAATATTTACAGTTATCTGAATGGTAGAATTAGCCCCATTTATTGTTACCGGGGTTACCGATCCTATGCTATAATCATAGTTGGATACAATATAATTGTAATAGCAAAGCCCGACTATGGGTAAGCCTATCAAAGTAGCCCCTAGTATGAGTTTACCGTAGGACATTATAGTATATTTTTTTTGCTAATGTAGAACCCAATAACAGCGCCAGCCGTTAAAATCAGCAATGTTGGGAAATTAAAACCTAACGAAGCTTGAGGCATTGTAAAAATGCTCGTATTCGTTGATGTAACCGCTGGCGTAGCCGTTGGGGATGTAGCAGGAACGCTAGTGTCTCCGTCTGCACCGTAAAACTTACTGGCTAACCCGGTTGAGCCTATTGCACTACGAAAACCAGGTGCCTGGTTAGTGTTTAAAACTTTGGTAGAACCCGGACCGCCTGAGTTGAAAACTTGCAATCCTGCGTTATCCTGGCTATTAGCTAAATTACCAGCTGCAGAAAGGGATTTGGAATAAAAATTATTTGCTTCCATAATATTTTTGTTTAAAATCTGAATTTAAATCCTTGTTTGGTTAGGTAATTATTCAAGTAAGAAATTTCTTGCACATCCAGCTGGTCGTTTACCGCACTAGCCAAATCTACATTCTTATAATCTGATTGGAACCAAGATTTGGTTATCGTTCTTACGCCAAAAGCTTTTTGAAGCTTAAAGAAGTCTACATCATTCTGAAATTGCTGAATTATATTATAAACTGTTTGTCCAGCCGATGTTAATATTCCAATAGCCGTAGCGGATAGAATATTACCAATATTTGCCCCGGTAAATGCTGCGGTTATAGAATCGGCAAAATTTGAATATTGAGCATCCGAAAATGTAGGCTGTTGAGCAGCAGCATTGGGGTCTGTTGGGTTTTCCAAAGTATTAATCTGGTTATCCAGTTCTGCGGTACGGGCAGCTTGTTGTTGTGCTACCTTTGCTGCATTAATGCTTGAAATAATACCATTACCTACTAAGTATAACACAACGGCAGTACCTACCCATGCAGTTCCTCTAACCCATCCGTTAATACTTTTATCGGTATAGATTGAGGTAAATCTTTTTAAAAATGAATCATGTTCTGCCATAAATAATTTTTTTATAATTTACTAAGCACTTGTGCCGTTGTTGTGTTTTGAATATAATTAGTGTAATACCAGTAGCCGCCAGCCGCTAATATTGCCAGTACGATTATAACCGTAAAGCCAGTTTGAGATGATTGCTTAGTAGCCATGTATTACCAAATTATTGTTTTCAAAATCCATTATGAATTGCTCCATAATCTTATACCTATCCAAATTGCCCTCCGTAGGCGCATTTTCAAATGTATCAATCCAAGCCTCGTGCGCCTCAATCCTTGGGTACCCAAGCGCCAGGTAAATCAATAGGCTATTCAAATCAGCTTCCGTTTCATCTGATGGGTTTTGATTTAAAAACACATGAGAAAACTCATGCGTTAATATCGCAAAACGCATTGGTACCGTAAAGCCAATGAAATATTCCTGAGATACTTCTATAATACCGCTACCAGCATCAATTCTAGCCGGGGTTGGTACCACGCTACCGTTACCATCCGTAATATGCGGAAGGTATTTTATAAAGAACTGCCCGTCATCGCTATAATAAAAATCATTCGGATTATTGGGGTCATTAGCCCGCATCCATCCGGCATTTAAGGAAAAGCGTTGTGCAAATTTTATAAAACTTCTTAACTGCGGGTTCCTTAAATCAATCAGATCAAGCCTTTTTTGCAATGGCATTCTTTCTACTGAAACAATGGAAAATCCGCTATCGTTATTTTCATCATTAGCGTTAAACAGTAAAATATCAGACTTATTCAAACAAATTGGCATACGAACATAGAATACAAAGTTTCCAGCAAATTCTCTTTGCCTATCGGTATAGACCGTATTTTCTTTGTCCGCATCCTTTACAATTAATCTTAATACCATATCGGTAGTAGTATTAACTGTAATTTTAAGCGTTTCCTCTTCGTAGCGTGTTATGATTGTTTTTTGAAGCATATTTTATTGCTGTGGGTTGGTTATTGTTACTGGTACTACACCTATTGTACTTTCTTCAGAATAATCATAAAGCTGCATATATCCGTCCAACGTGTTTGTTGGAGCATATAAGTTAGGGTTCATTGAAATATTTTCACCTACGCATATTTCTCCGATACCAGCCCCCATCATTGCTGCTTGCGCTTCTTGTGCTTTTTTCTTTTTATATAAAGCATACAATACTGCGGCTACTGCAATAATTCCAATAACAGCAAAAAAATCTTCAAATGTTAGTTTGTCGTCCATTACCCTGATTTTTTACTTAAGTTTTGGGCAATTAAAATGCCCCCAATTACCAATACTATTGCGCCTACAAGATAGTAATTATTGAAAGATGTTGAAACGCTAGGAGCCACTTGTGGTGTAGTATTTGCAGCCGAACTGTTATCCGTTACCCCGGAAGCATTATGGTAAATATTCTCTATTTTTTTATCGTAGAGATCAGCTTTGTTGTATTCTTCTGCAAAATCTTTAAAAGGAACTGGTTTACCCATTTCCCTCCATAGCTTATTTAATGACTTTTTAGTTCCTGCCATTTTATTTCATTTGTTCTTCCAAAAATGTACTTCCAAAATAGCCAATAGCACCAAAAAGAACCGCAATCCCAAATGTTTGCACAAGGGTATAATTCTTAGATCGACCATAAATTATGCCGCCTATTAATGCAACACTTGTGATTGCAGTTACAGTTTGTGTGTTTTGGAGTTCCACAAGTTTAATTTTTTTTATTAAACTCCTGTGGCTTGGTCAACAGCAGAACCTACTGCATAACCTACAGCACCAGCAACCAGAATTGCTAAAACTGTAACTCCCATGTGTTTGTGGTGCTTATCAGCCCAAATGCCAGCATAGCCAGCCATCCCGGCAGTAAATACAGCCTGTAAATAATTGCCTTTAGTTGGTAAAGTCATCATAAAACCTGATTTTATAGTTAAAAAAAAATTACATTACTATTACTTTACTTACCACTCCTCCGATTAACATACCCACAAATCCTGTTAAATAAAGATTTTTCTTTTGGTAAACACCAAATAAAACACCGCCTACGGTTCCTATTATCGCCCCGGTAATTGTTCCTTCGCTTAATTGCGTAAGCGAATTAATAGCACTTGTACTAGGTTTAGTAGTTGTGCTTAAAATATCAGATGCGTAATATTGATTTTTATTTGCCATCTACTTTAAAAATTACTTCTTTTTAGTTGCAAAATAAATGATCGTTACAACAGCCACTACCGAAATGATACCTACAACTGGTAGCATCCAATTGTTAGGCTTAACAGCAGTTTTAACGGCGGCGTTTGTTGTATTGACTGTATTTTTTGAAACTTTCCCTTGTGTACCTACAGGGGTTGTGTTTTGGCTTGCATCATACCCGTATGCTTTAATTTGATTGTACAAATTAGAACCCATAGGTACTTCATTACCGTTGGTATCATACCATACGCCATCATTTTCTTGATAGGCTCCTAAAGACATATCATAGTTTTTTAAGGCAACACCTTGAAATGTGTACCATGTACCATCATTTTCTTGGTAAGCACCAGTTTTAGGATCATAATCCTGAATTGGTGTGCCATCGGCTAAACACCATTGATTTTGGTCGTTTTCGTAAACCCCGGTATTTGGGTCGGTATAAATTATAGCCATAAATTTTTATTTGACGAGTTTTAAATCTTTTCTAAAAACGTATATATAAAACCCCGCTATCAATAATGCTGGTATTACCCAGCTAATATTTGGTGCTGCCGCCAACGGGGGATAATATTGTCCAATTTGATTGCCTGATGCATTAAAAACTTTGTAATCCATACCTATATAACTTCCATCATTTGCAACGTACCAATTTTTTGAAGTATCATATTGGAATTGCTTACCGTTGTAATTAATGGTTGTAATATCTGGCATTGTTACTTGCTTTTAATCAAAAGAACTGCTGCAATTACCGCTACCCCAAGTACTATAAATGTGTTTTGCTGCATCATAACAGCAGTTTGATTATTTATACTAGTTGATGTAGAGGTATCTCCAGTAGCACTATAAGTTGTATTTCCCAATGAGAATCTGTTATAGCCTACCATATAACGAGCCATACAGTTTCCGCAACTGCATTGATCGTCATCACTACCTGTATAATTAAAATGCTTTTTTTCTTTTTTTGTGAGTTCTAATAGAACACTTTTGTCGGGGTGTATGTCCATAACATCTTTCAACCCCTCTTTGCCATTTTGGGCTACTATGGCTGATAAACCTTCACTAATATCTTCTGGATTGTTTACATCAACTTCAATACCATAATCGGAGCAAAGTTTTGCTGCCTCTTCTGGTTTTGCTAATGCAATATATTCGTTATATACCATGTTGAACCTTCTTGGGTTTTAAAAATAAGGGGTATGTAGCAATTTGCTGCTCCATACCCCCATTTTCTATCTTTGCTGCCGCCCTAATTATCTCAGGGTTACAGTGTTGGTTGCAACGTTTGGCGCTGTGTACTGTGATTGTACGCTAGAGCCGTTCAAAGATTGCGCTGGGTCAATCACAGCCGCAGGGAAGAAGCTGATCTGGAATACCGCAGAAGCATAAATGTTTGACCAGGTCAATTTAGTATAACCGTTAATAACAAACGCACTGTTGTTATAGGTTATAGTATTCTGATACTGGTTAGGGTTGATGTACGGCTTGATTGGTCGGCTGTACAATTCACCCGCTGTGCTCTGGGTTGTCAGCGTATAAACGTCAGAAACCTGGTTGGAGTTACCAGTGATAGATTGCAGGTAAACTGCACCTACCTGGAATGGCTGACTCTGGGTAGAGCTCAGGATTTGCTGATAGTTTACAGTGGTGTAAACCGAGCTGATAACGATACCGTTAAGGGTAAAGCTACCAGCGTTACTCCAAGTACCTCCGTTGTAGCTACCGTACAGGTAAGCAAAAGCACCTAATACATCGAAACCGCCAGTGTAAGTGGCGTTAGATGAGTTAGATACCTGGATGATGTAACTTGGGGCTACTGCTGCTGCAGGGGCTGCTTGACCGGCTGCTCCAAAACTAGGGGCAACGGATCCACCTCTGTTGATAAGCTGACCTGGTTGACCGGCTGTTCCAACCTGAAAACCACCAGCATTATGATATTGCTGACTCGCTCTGTTACGAGCATTTGCCAAATATCGGTTGATGTTGTTGTTCATCGTTATGAATATTATTGTTTAAAAAAAGGGTTTACTTTGTGGCGGTTGCAGTGGTTGCAGTAGATGATGTCGCCGGGGCTGCTAATGACATTGAAGCCATCATAGGAGCAACTACAGCATTGTAAACAGTTATACCTACAACAACTGCTAGAGATGTTAGTAAGAAATTTTTTAATTCTGGATGCATCTTTTAATTTTTTAAATTATTAAATCTTGGGTTTTTGTTTTATTAATCGGGTCATTACAAAATGCCTCGATTATGTGATAACAAATTTGCTAATAATTTCATATTAAATCCTTAATTGCAAAAATTATTTAGTATAAATTCAAATTATAACAAATGGGCAAAAAAGAACCCCTTAATAATAAGGGGTTCGTCCAATAAAAAAACAAAAATCAAAAGGAAAAATATTCCGTATATAAGCTAGATTCTAATTCATTATAGGCTTGCTCGTAGTTGTTATATATTTTTTTACCTTTTCTATCCCTTTGGTTTAGCATCTTTCTGATAGCAGAACCATCCCCTATATATTTTTGAATTGCATCTTTTGCCTCTTGTTCGCTGAATATACCTTTTATTTTACCGTATTCCATGTCAACATATAGGCTGAAAAACTTACCGCTTTCATCGTTGATGTTGTTTTTCATTCCCCATGTATATCTTCTATCTACAATGTTTTCGGCTAACTGCATGATTTCAGCTTTATCCGCAAACTTTGTTTTATGCTTTTCAATGGAGTCAAATGTTTTGTGCAATCGGATATAGTTAGTCATACCGATTATTTTAGGGGATGCTGCCATCCCCACTAATTGGTAGTGTGCTACTAAGTCTATTCTAGCCTGTCGTATGGTAGCAAGTGATCCAATAAGGTCTTGCTTCATGTGGTGGTTAGTGTACTTATTAATATCCTCTACCAATAACAATCCATCTCGGTAGTGGTTCAATATGATGCCCAATCCTTCACTCATATCACTAATCGTCAATCGCCTACCGTCATCCCAATAAGGGGCAATTCTTCTAACTTCTGGTACTGGCTGTAATGTGAAAGCTGGTATATCAGAAAAATTTAATCTTTTAATGCTATGTATGGTTCCATCTTTCCATTTGAAATTACCGAACTCGTCATTTACATCATAAATAAGTGCTTTTCTCCCAGTAATACCCAAAGCAGGGTTTCCATTTACATATTTGTAAATTTGTTCAACGGTTTCAATAGATTTACCCGTTGCCCTTCGCCCACAAGCTATTGTTATTTTAGGTTGTCTAGCCATGTTACTGTATTTTTCTTTCTCTTCGCCTTCTGGTGTTTCTCCTGCCATCGGTAGGATTAACAATCAGATCAGGTTTTACCCCCGAAGATGCATTACTCGTTTTAGATTCTGCTTTTTGAAAATTATCTTTATTTGTTGGTGTTTCCTCTGGTTCCCTTACATTTTGGCTTGGTTGGGGTGGTGGTGGGGGTGGTGGTGCTGTAGATGCCCCTGCATTTGTTGGTACTCCCCCGGATGCTTTATAAGCAGCGAATATATCTTTAAGCTGATTAAGACATTCATTTCTTTGTCTTACCCCTGCAATAAGATGAAATCCTGTTTGTACTAAATCCTGCCCGAAAGCGAATAGCAAAAATTGTTCATCGGTTAAGCCAACACCTTTTTTCTTTAAAACCCTTATCAGTACTGGTCTTACTTGATCTTTGAACTCTTTGGTAACAGTATATCCTTGTGATACACTATTATTAAAGTTTCTTACTATATCTAATATAGTTACTTTGGTAGGGTCGTTAGGGCTTTTTTGAAGGGGTAAGGACAAATTAATAAGTCCGTCATCCTCCATTTTTTTCAACTTACGCTCTGTAATGATTATAAGTTTTGGGGCTGCGCCTTTTAACCCAGCATAAAGAGATAGGATCATTTCGGCAGCTTGTTCGGCTGCTTCATCTTTCTCTGAATCGGGTATATCGTTAAAATCAGGATTTATTGGCTGTGATTGTTGCGCTTGTTGCGTTGAAGCACCTCTTGGGGGTTGTGTACCTCCGCCAAAATATTGACCTCCGGGATTTGCCCTGAATTGCGTTGTAGGTTCAGGGATTGACTCGAAAGGTTTGCTCGTATCAGATGGGGGTGGAGCAAATTGTTCTTTCCTTAAATTTTCCGTAATTGGTTCTGTGTTTAATGGATCGAACTTTTCTTTTTTAACTTCCGTAAAATTAATGTCCTCTACGCCTCCATCTTTTTTTTCTAATGCCATACAGTTTTAGTTTTTATTTAATATTATTTGAAATGCCCTCTTTTATTTTGTAAAAATATTCAGCGACCAAGCTATCGAATGAACTTTTAGGTTTTTTTATTTTTGCTAATTTAATTAAATTATTGTACTTGTTAAACATCATATAACAAACATTCAAGTTCAAAGCATTTGCTATTTGATTGTATGTTAATCCGTAATACAGTTTAGTAAAGTAAATGCAAAAACCTATTGCTAATTTTCTTTTTTCGGCTCTTTGTCGTAAATGATAAATAACATTTTTTTCTATTTCCAAAATATTGCAAATAATATCTAAATTGGTATGGGTAATAACATAATATTCCCGTTCCGTTTTAGCGGCGGTGATTGCTGCTTCCAAAGTTTTATCATAGCCTATTATTCCGGCTACATCATTCAATTCTTTAAAAGCTATTAATGTTTTCTCATACCCTATTCCATCTACAATATTATTAACGCCCAAATTGTAAACTAACGATTCGGCATAGGTCATTTTTTTTAGTTTTAGTTTTAGTTTTAAGAAGCTGGTGTCAAGCTATCCACTTTAACGGTAAGACTGCTTAATTGGCTTTTTAAAGATGCAATGTCCGCAGCATCTTTTGTTGCCCGATCCCTTGTATATTTCATGTAGGATACACCTACAATAACAAGTACTGAATAGCCAATAACCTTCATCCAATCAAAGCCTTTGAAGAAACTTTCTTTTGGAGGCTCTACCTGCATTACAGGTGCAGGAGAAGCGGGTGCTACAGGAGGTGCAGGTGCAGCCGTTGGTGTTACCGAAACCCCATTTGCCGGGGTTGGTGCTGGTGCTGCTTGTGGAATATCTGCCATATAATTTATTTTTAATTTTTTTGTTATTTTGTTTTTGGTGTATTAGGATCATCTTGCCATAGATACCAGCAAGCTAAACCGATGCCAGCGAATAATACAACTTGAACCCCCCAAAATATTAAATCTCCTTTTTTCATACTAAGAAGTTTGAACAATTACGTTACTTAATGATTTTTGTTGCTGTGCAGCTAAATCCTTCAATTCTTCATCCTTTTGGATATTCTTTGAAATTACCCCAATAACTAATCCTGAACTAAGTAATGCCAATAATATTTTAGCTTTTGTTTTATAATTTCCTCCAGTAGCAGCCAATATAGTAAATATTGCAGAATACCATCCGGCGGTATACAAGTAGTAGCCACTCACGTCTCTAACCCAATATTGAGTAGGTGTAATTTTACCAGATTCAAGTAAATCTTTATCTACAGATTGTCGCCAAAAATATAATGCATCGGCAGGTGTAGGTATGCAATTTGCTACTATTGCGGCTAATACAGCCGTATAGATGATAGCATCTCCATTGCCATTGCTAACAACTTTCCCTATACCTAAATCCATAAGTTTATAGTTTATTTTGATTAATATTTTTCACAATGGCATCCTTTGCTTCTGATGCATCTTTCTCTGCAATCTCTCCTAATTTCTGCACTTCATTGCCATTATTTTTTCCTAAAAAAAGCCCAAACAGAAAAAAAGCAAATGCTACAAAACCTAAAAAAAACATATCAGCTTTGTTGGAAATTTCAATAGATAATAGATGGTACATAAATTTAATATTTACGGTTATTTAATTATTCGCTCCATACTCTATTGAGCCATCCAAGCAAATATTTTGATTCCCTTTTATTATGATTAGCTATTTTTAAATAGCTTTTTGTTCTTAATTCTTTGAGTCTGTAAACAAAAACTATTTGTTGTAAGCTGTCTGCTCTTTTTTTCTCTTTATCGCATATAGTCGTATCTTTTTTATAAACGATAGCGGAATGTACCCCGATAAAGGATGCCAAAAAAATAAGCCAGATCATTAATGATAGTTTTATATTCATTATTGCCCATTTAATTTTTGAACTAATAATTCATCAAAACTCATTTCTCCCGGCTCATTTACTGTTTCTTTGGCTAATTTTAACGCAGCCCCTTCACCTTCATTTACTGCTATGTCAAATAGCTGGTTTGCCAAATCTTGATTGTTTATTTCGCTACCATGCATATAAGCCCAATATATTGATTGGTACATATTTAAAATTTGATTTTGGGTCAAATTTTGCATTTCTTCGGCAGTAGGGGTATGACCATATACTTTTTTGAAATCTTGTGCGGTAAGTCCGCATTTCGTTCCTGTTATATAGCCTTCATTTACTACTCCTGTAGACCAGTTACCTGAATCGTTAGGATCGGTATCATAGTTACCTTCCCATTTTTTTACAGTTGCGTTATATGCTGTTATAAAGTCTGCCATAGGTATTAATTATCCTCTTTTTTTCTTTGCAATTGAGCATAGCCCCCGGTTGCTGCTGATATAATTAAAACCCAACTTGCTGCTTTTATAACAATAGTCGGAACAATAATATTCATCGTAGTAGAAACAGATAACAAAGCAGTTGCAGAACCACTTAATCCAAAACAGGTATTTCTTATTTTTCTATATACGATAGGTGTTTCAGCATTCCACCTATCTTTCAAATTTTTAAGGATTCCCATAAAATTGGTTTAGCGTTTAACGAAAAACATCTTTGCCCTTTACTAAAATATAACCTGCCAAAAAACCAAGAATACCACCAGCCGCTACAAGACTAAGGTCTTTAGCTATGTCTTTTGTAAGATTGCTTTTAAACTTTGGGTCTTGAGTAATCTCATGCTTTATTTCTTCAGCATCGACTTCAATAACATCCGGTTTTATCGCTTTGTCTTTATTTTCAATCACTTCTTCAAGGTCATCAATATCAGCGATAATATTGTTTATGTCCTCCTTTAATTCTGATACTGTTTTTTGTAAGGAATCAACCTTTTCGATCAATTTGCTTAATTCAGTATCACCTTCAATTTTTGGCTCCGTAGGCTCAATAATTTCAGGTTTTTCATTTTTAGGATTATTTTCTTCCAAATTATCTCCCAATTTTTTTGTCATTTTTTTTTAGTTTTAGTTTTTTACCATAATAACTGATCGGCATAATATCCCGGACTTCCTTTAATATGGCGATCTTTTTCGTGTCTGCTTTTATAAGCCTTTCGCCTAGCGTCTGCAAACTTTTTACCCATCTTCTTTTTCCAAGTGGGGTAATCATTCATACCTAATGCACCTACGCTTGCCAACTTTTCTCCATTTTTATCAAAAACATCAATTTTCTTACCATCAACCGTAGATTGTTTTACGGTTACGCCTAAATCTTTGGCACGTTGGTAAGTGTAATTTGTTATATGATATTTCATCACTTCTTTTTAAACAATTTGCTAAAAAAGTCTGGGTATATGTAATGTAAACCTAATCCAATACCAATAGCCCCTAATACCCCGCCAACTACAATTTCAGTAACTCCAAACCCGCCTTTTTTCTTTTCTTTACCATCTCCTTCATTTCCCTCTGGTTCTACAACCCCACCTTGCGCTGCGGTAGCTGGAGGTGTTGGAGGAGTAGATGCTGGAGGTGTTGGAGGGGTAGATGCTGGAGGTGTTGCGGGAGCAGTATTACCGGAATTAGTTTCTGCTTTAGCACCACCTTTGCCCCTTCTGCCCCCTTCTTTGCCAGCAAATGCTTTTTTAGCTGTTTCTCTCCTTTTTTCCAAAGTAGCTAAATCTTGTTTGATGCCAGCTACAATTTCTTCATTAAGAGCAGGTAGTTCATTTTCAATCTCTCTGATGTCATTTTCAATCTCCTTTTTTTCAGCTTCATCAGTTGTTTCAGCTAATTTTTGCTTAGCTGATTCCAAATAATTCAAAGCATCATTATAGTCGGCAATTCCCTCTTTTACTTTTTTCCTCAATTTATCAATAGATATGCCGCCATTTTTTAATACGTCTTGCCATTTTTCCATAAATGTCTATTTTAGTTTTAATTTTTTTATAAAGTTAAAATTTTTTTTAACAAATAAGGCATTTGTTTTGTATCCTATTTGCCAGCATTTTTGCTTCTTATCCTTTTTAATGTTTCAGCTAAATGTGCTCTTTTACCAGTTTTGCCTCCTTCTTTTTCTAACTTTTTAAGATCAGCCATGCTTAACTTTTCGTCACCATGAATGAGTCCTTCTTTTTTGGCTTTGGTTCTTAATGCTCCTTTGTGTTTGATAGCACCTTGAATCCAGTTTTTGGTTTTTCCACCTTTAGACATATACTCGTCATCTTCATAAATCTTTGATGTATCTAAGTGTTTTATGGCTTCATCAAATCCACCTTTATAATCATGCTGTTTTACCCCTTGATAAACGTATGTATCTAAAATATCTTGATAATGTGGTTTTAAATCATCACTCATTTTTACTATGGAATAGGTAAATGGTTCTTTACCGGCTTTAAATTGGATAATGTTGTTGGTATTATCTTGTTTATATTCGGTTATACCAAATGGGGTTTTTTCTCTTGAAACTAATGTTAAGTGAATACTTTTATTTGTTTTTCCCCCTCTATCCATGTGGTTTATATCAATATTACTTGAATTTATTTTTATACTTTCTTGTTCATTTAAAAATTCAACGAAATCGTTAAGTTCATTTCTATAATTTCCTTTTTTCCCATCTTCCAAACTTGAACTAACACTAATTCCAGATGGTTTAAAAATTTCATCTTTTGTAACTTTATCAACGATGAAAACTATTCCATCTTTATTTTTGAATTTTGCCCCTTCAACAACATCAGATAATTTTATTTTATTATCCATGTATCCTCCAGGCTCATATTCTGTTTCTTCAATAACTTCAATACCTTTTTTGCTTACTAAAACATTTCTTTCATTTCCATCTACTAATATGGTTACTAAATAATCTCTGCCCATATCTTCTGAAATGAATCCTGTTTTACCTTTGAACATACTTTTAGGGTCGGTAATGTGAACATTTGTTCCAACTGTTAAACCACCTTTTGCATAATGCTTCCCTTGCATTAAACCATCCCACAATTCTTTTGCATTTACTTCTTGAAAATGTAAATCTCTTTCCAACGGTAAGCGGAATGGAGGTACTTTAACGGTTTCAAGTTCGTTTCTACTTACAGAACCCATTTCTACCTCAAACATATCGACAATAGCCCAAATATAATCGGGATCGGAAGGGTCTGAATTTAATAAGTACCAAGTTCCTTTGCCATAAGCGTTGAATATTTTTGCAACTACTTTTTGCTTACTTAAATCACTACCATATTTGAATTGACTAAATAATTTTTTATCAATTTCTTTTGTGAATAACCGCATATTTTTTAATTTATTAATTTGAAATAATAACCTCTTGCTGATTTTTGTCTACCATGCAAAACTGCACTAATATCCGAATTTCTACATTTTAAGTGTTTTGCGGCTTTTGAAATTGATTGAAAATCCATAACCAATTCATTCGTTTTTTTATTGAACATATAAATTGATATTTCGTTATTTATTTGAGGAACTTTCAATCCAGTATCGAATGCGTGTTTTTGATTTTCAGAGCTGTTACACCATTCTAAATTTTCTACCCGATTATCTTTTTTAATTCCATTTTTATGGTTTACTTGATTTTTCCCTTCAATTAAATCTAAAAAAGCAAATGCTACTAATCTATGAACTTTCATAATTTTACCTTTTCCTTCTTTATATAAATCAACAATCAAATAGCCATCTTTTTCTGTAACTAATTTTCTTAATTTTTCAGGTAAAGTTCTTTTACCACCTCTAAAATGAAATATTTCTTTTTTGCAGCTTTTTACATTACCTAAGTTACTTACTTGATATAAACTTTCATATCCCACTACATCTTTCCATATCTCATTCATAACGATATTTTTTTATATTTTACGGGTTTGAATTATTCTGCATCAGAAACGCTTTGTCCATCTAAGAAATGTGCAATATCGCTAAGATCAGATGCAGCCCTTTCAGCCTTTGCTAAAACCCAAGCCATTACTGGTGTTTCGTCATTTAAGATTTCTCCGATTTCTCTTGCATGATGTTCAATTTGATGATTTAGGCTCATTAGCATTTGGGTGTTCTGTTCTGCTATTTCACCACCGTTTTCAAATTCATCCAATTTGTGTGGTTCGCCTAAATGTCCACCTTTAGCCATCATACCACCATCAGCCATGTAGCCGCCATGTTCGTGTTTGGTTACGATATTTTCTTTACTCCAAACACCTTTTTTACCAACTACAAAGTCGTTGTATTCCATAGTTACAGTATCGTGAATTGCTTCCGGTTCATTTGGCAATTTTATTGTAATTTTTTTGCCTACTAATTTACTGTCCTCTATTGGCAATTGCCCTCCATCAGCCAGCTTTGGATATTTTTGTGGTCTTGCATCATATCGGTTATCACGATATTCGTAATATGTTTTTCCATTTTTACTAATACGCTTTCCTTTGATGCTGATAGCAGGTCGCTTTGCGTCTATTTTAACATCATCCATTACCTTAGGTACTCCGCCCTGTGATTTCCTTCTTTCAAGTGCAGCTTTAAAACGGTTTAGCCTTTTTTTAGGCTCTGCTTTTTTGGAAGCAGCAGCTTTTGGCGCTTTATATCCTTTAAGAGCCTCCGGCTTTGATGCCTTGATTTTATCATAAAAAGCCTCAAATTTTGGTCTTAATTTTTTTGTGGCTGTGTAGTCTTTGAAGTTGTTGGTTGCTTCAGCCATTTTATCTAATACATCTCTTGCTGTATCAGATAACTTTTCTTTCCTGATGGATTTGTATTTTGCTAAGATTGAAATTGCCATTGTATTTGTTTTTTTATGGTTTATTAAAGTTCGATGTCATTTATATCCATGTTCAATAATTCTTTTATCTTTCTCTCCTTTTCGGTGTCCACTACCCTTTTGGGTTTCTTTTCGGGTCTTTTCGGAATATCTTTTGGAACGGGTATTGGTTGAGATTGAGGCTGTGGCGATGGTTGAGGCTGTGTCGATGGTTGCTTCTGTTTTGGTATTGGTGCAACAAGATTAATCCACTTCCCATTTTCAATATAATCAGCTACATCTACTATCTCCTCTGTTTTTACAGATATGCTTTTGTCCGATAATTTCTTTTTTTGATAGCTTACTTTGTTATTTTCAAAGTCAATATCTTTTATGATATAAGAATGAATTGGATCATCTTTTTCTGATTCCAACATAAAAACATCTCCCACTTTAAATGGCAAATCCACTTCTTCATATTCTGGTTCGGGAGTTTCAGGCAATTTTATTTTTTCAATAAAAGTCCTAGTCATTTCTGCGAGTACCATCCCTAAAGAATCTTTTTTAGGGCTATCTGGAGCAGATGCATACAACATTTGCATACCTTCTAAAAGCCTTTCAGCTTCCAAAGTATCTTTTGTTTGGTCTTTTTCTTGTATTCCTAAATATGATAATATCTTACCCATTCCAATCGAATTTTGTTAGTTTTTGAACATAGGTAATGACCTGTGTTTCGCTAAATAAAGTTTCCAATAAATACTGTTTTCCATCAGGCTCTACTAAAATATAAATAGTTTTTGTAAACAATTGCATATTATCGCTTATATCATCAATCAACACCATTTGAACTACAACATTTTTATCTTCTTCGCTATTTTCATCATGTAAAGTATTAAATGAACATACTTCGGATGAACCCCATCCCCTATACATTTTTACATTTTGTAAAAACCCATCATATATGGTTTGTAGCGTTATTTTTTGTAAATCAGTTATCATAATTTTGATATTTGATTGATAATTCGATTGTAGTCATCAATAGCTTGTTGTTCAGAATAAACTTGATTAAAAACAATTTTAGAATCTTCTCTTTTAGATGCTTCACGATCACTAAACCCTTTTTGTTTTTTCAAGTATTCTATATAAGCATTTTTTATTTCATTTCTATCTGTGATAGGTCGACCAATTCCCCCCACATCTATCTTGCTGTTATATCCAGCCTCATACTGCATAGCAAAATATCCTTTCCATAATTCGTATCTAAAAAACCTACCATCTGAAACAATTAATGCCATCTTATTTGGATCAAGTGTTTGATTTTCATCTTTTATTGTTATAAATGTAAATACTTCTGCTGGCGTTCCAGAACCAGTTGTTCTTACTGGTAATGCTGCTAAAATTCTATAATTAGCATTTGCCTTGCTTAATTTTTCAGCAACAGCCAATGCAGCCATAGAGTTCCATAACATACTTGTATTTGCATCTACACCAAATGAATAGGTTGAGTTTATGATTAAATCTATTCTAGGTAGTTGCTTTTCAGGTCTTGGTGTGTAAATGAAACATTTTTTATAAGTAGTTCCAAAAACTTCATTTCCCTCTTCATCAATCTTTTGTTTTCTTTCTACGGGATGTTCAGGAATCTCTTGTCTTTCTGGATAATAATAAATTATATCATCATTTGTTATTTCCTCTATCAAATCTTTCTTTTCAACAATCATTCCTAAAACATCACTATAAAATCCTCCTAACTTGAAATTGAAATTTACTCTGTGCTTCGGTATATAATCAACCTTAACATGGTAAAAAATTTCTTTTCCATCAGATGTTTCAATACCTCTTACATAATCAGGGTCAACAAATGATTTTAACAATGGACTATAATATTCATAAATCCTTATAAGTCCTAAAGAAGCTAAATCAAATGAAAAAATTCCAATATCTCTTTCGGTAAATTGAATTTCTTTTTTTTGATCTATATCCAATATGTCAACTTTTACAGTTTTATTTCTCAATCTCTGTAAATAATTTTGCAATTCATTGTTGAATAAAAAACTTGTTTTTTTACCTATAATATCATTGACATCTGTTGTGCCAAATTTTCTTGCACCATATTGTCTTACATACCCTTCAATCAAACTTCTATTTATGCTGTCAATCCCTCTTTTGGCATTACCTATAGCATTAATAGATGTTTCATCCACAAACCGTTGAAAATCTTCCAGATTAGGAAAATTTAAAACGGTTTTAGATGGAGAAATTTCTGTTTTATCGAAAACGATATTTTTCATTTACTATACTGCTGTTGTTTGTGGTACAAAAAAATCAGCTACGAATAAATCTTTATATGTATCAAATAATGGAGCAGCTTTCTTTTTAATATATGGGGTCAATGAATCGGTAAATCCTTGACTACCACTTAATATTAAATTGATGGCATCTTTTACTTGAATATTAATAAAGTCATCTGTAAATTTTGTTGCATTGATAATGGTATTTACTGCATCTTGATCGAAAGCTACCATAAAGCTGTGGAAAGCCATCAATAGTGTTTTACCTTGTTCGTTTCCAACATTTGTTCCTTGACTTTTGGCTAACGCTCTTACCAATTCATATTCAAAAGCAATCCTGAATGCAACTAAAGTACGGTATGAAACTACGGCTAATTCAGTAAGATTATTTGCTTTCAAAACTGTTCTCAATCCTTTTGGTTCAGGGATAGATTTCTTGTTTTTGATAGCATCCATATATTCATAGTAGTTCCCAATTAACATATCATATAAAAATTTGAATCTTGAAATTTCTTGGTCAAGATTTTGACTATATGAAGTATAATATACACTACCTGAAAAACGATCTAATAAAGATAAATCCTGCTGATTATTAGCTTTGTATTGTGGTGGTGGTGGTGTATTGGGATATACGTTACCAGTTGCAATAAGAGCAAAATTGTTATTTCTCGGAACAGGTGGCTCTTTGGGATTCGTTGAATTGATTTTTGCTTTTTCGCCCGGAGTTGTTTTTGAACTTTTTGCTAGGGCATCATTGAACAATCCAGCTGTATTAGGGTCAAGTCTTGGCATTTCATCCAATATCAAAACTTTACCGTTCTTCCATGCATCAATCAATTTACCTTCTTGATAGCCACTAATGCTTTGACCTCCTACTATTTCAGTAGGGGAAGTATATTGTGAACAGTTGATTGTAGTTCTTTCTCTTTTTAATAACGCAGCTACAACTTCTGCTCCATAAGTTTTTCCAGCTCCGGGTTCGCCAATTAAATAAATATTGTTTCCTGCCAATACATCGTCTATCATTGGATAAATGTTAGGTATGGCTGCAATTGTAGAGTCAACGCTTAATTTCAATCCGAAATTAGGAATGCTCAAAACAACCATTTGGTTCTTCTTAATTTCATCAAGAACTGATTGGTCAAGATCGCTCAAATTGATTTTCTTCTTTGCTAAATATTCGGCAATCATACTACGGATAGAATTAGAGTCCAATCCTGAACCTGCATTGCTTTCCATGTAGTCTTTAAGTACAGCCAATATTGCTGTAACAGTATCGCCTCCAATTGGTGCAGATGCTTTTGGTACTCTTGCTTTGGCATGTTTGGAAGTTGGATTATCATAATTGCCTTTATCAATATCATCTTGCATTTTGCGAACTTCTTCCTGCATATCAGCAAGTATTGATGCATCGGTGATTAATCCTGAACTTATAGATTCCTGCAAGTCCTTAATATCCTCTTCTAACTTTTGTTTAGTTGCCATGTTTATTTTTTTGATAGTAAATAATTTAAACCTTTCATAGCAGCAATAGCTTTTGCATTACCCTTGTCTGCTAATATTTTTAAGCCTTTGATGGCTTTTTCAAGCTGTTCTTTTGTGGCTCCCCCCGATAATGGTGATGATGCTTCCAAAACAAAGTTTGCAGGGTTTAATTGCAATTTTGGATATTCATTATACAGATCAACGTAAAAACGATAATTATCTTCACCATAATAGATTCTCAATGCCAAATAATTATTTAAAGAATGAGCATTATCATTTCTTATAATATCTGAAACAGATTCCCATTCTGGTACTGATAGGTTAGCTAAATCATAATCTGTATATTCTGAAATGAACTTATCCATTTCTTTTATATACATTTTTTGTTTAGCTTGATCGGTGTACAATTCGCTACCTGAACTTACATCTACAACATCCCATGCATCTTCGTGCATTTTAAGCAAATCATTTGCTATTTGATTTGCATCGAATATTTTTTTGCCTGATGGTGTTGGTGCAGGGGTTTGTGGCGGCTGGTTTGTATCAGATTTGCCTGTAAAATACTTACCCAAAATATCTGCTGCCATTTTAAGTACTGCTTCTTCAGAATCTATTTGCCCCCACTTTTCAAAACTTGAAAACCTGCCCCACTTGAATCCAGTTGATGTGAGCATTTCGCCTTTGATTGCTTCCCAATCGGTTTTATTTTGTGGGGTTTCTGCTAATTTTGAAATAGTGTAAACTATTCTTTGGTCAGGAAGGGTTTTCTTATAAAATTCCCATCCGTTTTTAGTCATCAATAAATCCCCTTTGCTAAAAGAAGATGAAGCACTTGGCTTATAATACCTTTTTCCCCCACTATAACTTTTTTGATCTACCCTTACCCATCTATGAGTGCCATTTTTGTCGGCAACCACTTCCCACATATTACCATCATTCCCCATCATTTTAGTACCTACAGGGGTTTGTGATGCGTGTTGGCTAGGGCTTGGTCTTTTACTTGTGTCCATAATGATTTATTTGTAAACTGCTTCTAAATATTCTTTAGCCATTGTGTTATCGTCTTTACTTTGGCTGATTTCATATATAATTACATAGTCCTCTTTCGTTTCTCCCCCAAACTTATACTTTTTCCCGCAGCATGACAATTGCCCCCCATCTTCAAAGGAAACACCTCCCCCAGCTTCGTTTATTCTTGATAAGATTTCACGATTGGTAAGCATTTCTCCCTCAAATTCACGCTTGGTTGTATCGGCTACCGATCTTTTGTTTATGATAACCTCATTTCCTTCTACCTCTATTATTTGACCAGTATCTTTGTTAATTGCTTTAATACCTCCATCTGCATGACTATGACCTACAAAGTAGCCCCCATCTTTTGCATCATGGTGCATTTTGCCATCACCTTTCACTTTTCCCCCATCGGCAAATACACCCCCAAACATCATTTTTTCTAATTGCTGTTTTTTATTCATTGGAGTATGATTTTCTTTAATATGTTCCGGAGATGGTTTATTTATTTTGCCTCCATGATCGTAACGAATATCGCTTGATAATGCATCAAAGTTGGTATTCCTTCCATCAGCAAGTTTTACTTGTCGGGCATCAAAAATAGTTACCGCTTTAGTGTATTGAGCAGGGTTTTTTACATTATACATGGATGATATTTCTTCATCATATATAACCCCATCATAGCCGTAAGCGATCAGGAAATACTTAAATTCCTTATTGGCATCAAATGACATCAAACGCCAAAATTTTTGCTTTATATCGGCAGGGAATACTTTATTTACATAGCTTCCTACTTGACCGTAGATGGTGCTTTTAAGGGCTTGATGAAATTCATCCCTTTGGGTTCTTTTATACTTATCAAAGTATATTCTGTCGGTAATTAATTCGATCCAATGTTCAGCGTTTTCTTCTTTGTTCTCAAATTCTTTACCTAATGCATAGAATGGGTGTCGAACATTTAAAAATACTTGATACATTACTGGTTTTGCATCATCATCCCCTCTTTGGCTAGAAAGTGTAAAGTTTTCGCTGTATTCTTTGTTAAAGGCAAAATAAGCGTAAGGTCTACCTACCCCCTTTTCCCTTGTAACATCAAATTGAAAAAATTCTTTTTCACTCATTGTTCCATGATATACTACTCTAGGTTCAAGTGTTACAGAATCAACAATTTTTGATACCCCATCAAAGTGTCTATCAAAATTATTTCTGCCATCGGCAATGAATGATTTTGCTGCTGTTTCCCAATCACCAAAAAACTGTTTGAACTTTGATGTACGAATTAATATTTGTTGAATATAATTTAATCTTGTCGGCTCACCAGTTGTTGTTTTGAAAGAAAATATAGGATCAATCTTTCCCCCATCTTTGAATATTTCTTCAAAGTGGTCATCAATTTTTTTCTGATTTTCCATCTTTTGTTCCATCTCTTCCAAATATTCATAGTATAGAATATTTTCGTTAAGATGATCTAATGCAATTTTTCGAGCAATTTCCGGCTTGTCTGTATGTTCCATTTCTACTTTAATGCCATTGATTAATTGCTTATTTATGAACTCATGGGAATATTTATGATATTTTTTATCAATATCAGAAACGGTTAAATCATTTTTAAAGTCCATAATTTCAATTTTATTTTCATTTGACTCTAAATTTTTATCAATTAAGTCATATCCTTGATTGTTCAATACTCGTTTTAAAGATGAAGGGGTAGCGTATGTATCAGGGAGAGCAATTTGTTTTTCGGTTTCGCCTCCATCTTCATACATCATATTAGGATTGTTGCTATCATAGATAACTTCATTTTGATTTATGATAATCAAATGGGAATTTTTATATTCCTGAATTTCATTTTCATCAAAATTTTCATACTGCCCTTTATCAAATTTTTCAATTATTTCAGCAGCTTGCTTCTTTGGATGGATAGCATCGTACATGATAGCTTTTCTGTAAAGGGATGGCTGTCTTTCGTGATTACCTGTGTTGTAGGCTATTAAGGTTATTCCATCATGTTTTATTACTATGCCATTCTTTTTTAAATTGGTCATTGCCATTTCTAAAGAATGTGTTAAGCCACCGTCCTCATATTTTGAATGTGGCTTTCTCTCCATCCAGCCGTCACTTACTTCTATGAATCCAAACTTTTCGTAATATGATTTCAGATAATCTTTTGTGATTTTCTTTTTTTTACTTTCAGATAAGTTTTTATGGCTTGGTATTGGCTGTAAATAGATGGTAATTTTATGTTTATCTGCCAAATCGGTAAGTTCTTTTAAATGAACTTTTGCATCAATAGTTTCATCATTTTTTTCAAATAAATGTAAGATCACAGAATTATGATCGGGTGACGCAACTGGTTTGTTTAAATCGTGTATTGAACTTATGAAAACATTAATTTTTTGGTTCACTTTTTTGTGCCACTTTTTAAAATCTTCATTAAATCCAACTAAGCCGCCATTTTCATATTTCAACAAATCATCATCTTGCACATAGGCTTTTTTTACTTTTTCCCCAGCTGCTTTTTCCAAAAACTTATTTACCCTTGCTATCCCCCATGCACTCCTTGAATTAGGTACTCCCCCGGTTATGGTAGGTCTATGAGTTGAACTATATGCCCCGGTTCCTCTCCTGTAAACGGCTTTTAAGTCCTCAAAAGTTACATTTTCGCTTTTGGGGTACTTTTCTTTAAAAATCTCTAGTTTTCTTTTTAGGGTATTCTTTACGGTTGGTGACAATACAATTTTCTTAGCTGAATCTTCTGAAGATGCGCTTCCTTTTGGGTTTTTTTTTGATCCCACTATCCTATCTGCTGGGGGTGCTGGTGTTTGAGAATCAGATTTTCGTCCTCTCCTTTCGGGCATAAAAAGATTTTTGTAAAGTTGGTATTTTTAAAATATATTTCTTTGATTATAAAATCTTTTTAGTTTATATTTTTTATTATACTTAACGATACAAAAATCTTTTAAAATCGAGGAAATATCGACAAAAAATCGAAAATTAATACGTTTCCTTGAAATGAGTAAACCAATGCTTACATACATCAGCCCACCTCAAATTTTGGGTAAATTGTAGTGCATTTTCTATCATTTTTGATGCCCCATTTTCCTGAATTAGATGGTATGCATCTATGATTTTGCTACCCACATCAACGTAATCACAAGTATCCCGGATAACATTGTCATCAATGGTGCAGGTTTTAAAGTAGTATTCTACAAATAAGGCTCTATTCTGACCTATTTCGGTATAACTGGTGTGATTAGGTAAAATACACAATTTCCCACAAGCCATAATTTCGGTCGTTACAAGACCCCATCCCTCACCCCTACTGGTACTCAAATACACATCAATGGAATTGTAGATCAGATTCATTGTTTTTGTATCAACTTGGTAGTTAGGGTCATCTGTTTTGGGGAACATATAATCAACTCCTTCTACTAATTCACATTGATCTAAAATGTCTTTGAGCAGCCATCCGTTAGGGTCGGTTGGATTCATGTGTAGGTATAAAAATGGACGCCGGCTCATTGTCCAGTTATTTTTTGCTTCCAAAAAACCGAATATGGAAGCCGGAATATCTTTTCTCGGCTGATTCCGGTTAATAGCCCCTATAATAAACAGTTCTTTATCCGCATCATTAAAATATGAAGCCCTGAAGTCTAATACTTCTTTGCTGGGTAGTACATGATAATCGGACTTAGATGTTCCATGTGGAACAATTTTGATTTTACCCTTTACTTTGGGGTTTTCCGATAGTGCTTGTTTTTTCCCATATTCTGTATAGGTAACAAGCAAATCAAAAAATTCTAAATTTTTGTAATGTTTTGCGGAAATGTCGCCATCAACGGGGAAGTAGAATATTGATTTGAACTGTTTGCGGTTTGCTTTGCGCTTAAAATCTTTTATGAAAGCTAGGTGTTCAATCATTGGCTGGATGATACCTAAATCCTGCATAATGAATATTCCGTCAAAGTCCATATCCCGCAATCTTTCCAAAAATACCATTCTGCCGAAAGCATCTTGCTCTAAGTTTTCCGGGGTTCTTTCTAGGTTTTGGCTCAATTTTCCGCTTTCTACATAAACAATTACCTGATCGTCAATAACGGTTGTAGTAGGCTCTCCGAAGTAATTTGTAGCTACTATATGATAGGAATATTCTTTGCCAAAGTGGTTGAGTAAATGAGCAATCATTTGCTCGCTAACAATCCCGTAACCCGTTCTAGCATAGTGATCGAACAAACAAAGTATTTTTTTCATGTTATACTATTAGGGTTTTGCTTTCGAGTTTTGTAGAATAAACCACCTCATCCATTGTGTGTTCAACGGGCATCCCCCCGCAACCAATGGTAACTAAAACTTTTTTCCCGGTAACTTCATCCCCTAATTCTTCCATGTTAAATAAAGGGCAGTTGGACATACAAGGCTGCATTTCAATGCTTACTTGCTGGCTAACGTTATTCTGTTTAGGAACTGGTTGTTTATGAGGGCAACCGCATTCAGCGTTATTGAATGTCAATATAAAAGCGGTTTTATCCCCTTGCTTAATTTCAATCAATTTTTTTAAAGTTTTCATTTTAATTTGGTTTTTATTTTAATATGAGAAGAATTGCTAATATTGCCGCTGCTACCGTTGATACTACGGTCTTTCTTTTGCTTTTTTTGAGATCTGCTTCATCCTGGTTTCTCTCGTCTATCAATATCTGCCGCTGATTGCCGTACTGCGCTATCATTAAATTGTACTTGTTTATTTCTTTATCCTTAACTGCTATAACACTATCCTTGTTGGTGAAAATCAAATTCATTATAGAATCATTGTATTTATAGAGGGGTATCTCTTTAACCAAAGTATCATACCGTATCAAGTCCTGTAAAGATTTAATCCCTACCGTTTTTTGAAGGGTTACTACCGAATCGCTTTTTGTTGTATCATTCGGGTAGCGGGCGGCGAATGCGCTATCAAGCTGTTTTATGCTATACTTTTTCACCAAAGCAATAGGCTTATTGGCGTTGGCAGTAATACGGGCTATCTCCTTTTTCTTATCCAAATATTTACTATTTAAAAGCGAATCAAAAGAATTTAGATTAACGATAACCAAACTATCGCTTTTCAACCTCAAACGTAGGCTATCGATTACCCGTTGAGAACTATCGTACTCTCTTTTAAAGTTAGCCTCCTTTGTAACCTCTTTCGGGGAATCTTTTTTAGTTAAGAGAAAATAAACAAGAATAGCTATAACAATAGCAAGGGCGATGTTAATATTCGCTTTCATAAAGTATTTATTTAATATTATCCCATTTTCTGAATGGGGCAGGTTCAAAAACCATTCCGTTATCTAATGGGGAGTAAAACCAAAAGTATTTTTCGTAAACTTCGGCTAAAAACTTTTCTTCCCCGAAGTCGTGAATCAGTTTTCCGTATTGCCTCCAATGGCTCCCGGTATGATAGGGGAGGTCGGTAGCTGCATAAGCATCATATCCGTTTAGTGCTTTGCTTATGATCTGTTTGCGAGAACGGTAAGGGAAGTGGCGAATTTCTAAACCATTTTCAACGAAATAGTTAGGGTGCATAACCCCATGATTTCCCTGATCTATGATAATGCCATCTGCCCACCTGAATGCAACTTTGGGTAAATCCCCCTTTTGTCTTTTGCGCCATCCTATTGTTTTGAATGGGTTATCACCAGATGGATCGGCGGCAGTACCGTAATGGTTATATATATCTGCATTCAATACGGTAACAAAATCGTGATATGAGTTAATCCTATCAGAAAGCCTCATATTGGGGGAATACCATATTTCATCAGCATCAAAGGGAACTATCCAATCTGCACCATATTCGTGATGTGCTTTATTGGCTAAATTGGTCATTTTCTTACTTTGATAATAGCCTACCTCTTCATCCTGAAGTATTACAATTTTGCAATTTGATTCGGCTAAATCTTGTTTTGCCCGTTCAATTTCGTTTAAGGTATTGTCAGTAGATAAATTGTCTGATATAAGAATACCATCCATTCCTTCTGAAGCTAAATGCATTAAGGTATGATAAATAATATCAGCCTCATCTTTGACCATTGATACTGCCCAAATTTTATTCATAGTTTTAGTTTTAATATCCGATACCGTTTCTTAATTCTCCAATGTGCGTTACTCTTGGGGCATCAAACTTCTTCCCAAAATAAGCAGATTTAAAATCTTCTACTAATAATTTTTTACTCATTATAGCCTCGCTACCTGGGCAAACTAACCACCCTTTATCAATAACCCATTTAGGGGTAAGGCTGGGGTTGGTTGAATAAAACAAGTTATGTTCAGACCAAAAAACGCCATCAAGTTCTTTTTCTGTATACAGATCAACCCATTGTTCTATGATGCCACCAGCTTTTCTTTCCTGTTCGTTCCAGGGCTGTCTTTTTAAAACAATCTGAACAAGGTGTTTATTGTGTTCGATTATTTTAATCATTGAATCAATATCTACCTTTTCATTGAAGGTAAAATCATCTTCAAGGTTGAAAACATAATCCCCTGAACAAAGGCTCCATGCGGTATTGTAAACACCGGCAAAGCCTTTTTTATTTTCGTGCTGTACTAAATAATATCCATACTGATCGGCTAATTGCTTTGTTTGTGCTGTTAATCCTTGATCCATGCAATCGTTAACCATAAACTTTTCATAGAAAGGATAGGTACAGTTCTCATGGAATGATTGTAGAGTTCTTTTTAAACAATCAATCCTGCCATCGGTTACTACAAAGTGTGATACATTAATCATCTTATCCCCCTTCTTTTTTTAGCATTACCTAATACAATATCATGGGCAGTACTGCTAGTGTTGCGGCTGTTTTCCCGTACATGAATTTCATAGATGGCAGATGTGCCTTGTACAAATTTTGCTCCAGCTTCTTCTGCCCGTAAATAAAAATCCCAATCCTCTAATGCATCGTAGTCATGGAATCCCCCAAGCCCTTTAAACAAATCTGCTTTTAGTAAAGCCCCAATTACGATATAGTTACCTATCATAAGGTTTTTGGGCAGATATGGAGCCTGATCTCTGTTTACAGTACCATCTGGATAAATACGGTGAACGGATGGAACTACTATATCAGCATCAAATTTTGTAATATTTTCGATGTAATGCTTATCTAAGGTGTCATCTGCATCTAAGAAAATGATATAATCGGTATTTACTTTCAAGGCTGGCTCATTCCTTGCTGACTGCATATCGTTTCCGATTGATATTAAAACCTTGTCCGGCTGTACAGTTTGATTTTTGATAGATTCATAGGCTCTTTTAGCCAATTCCCCGAAATATTCTAAATCGTTGAATACGGGAATAATTACTGTAACTGTTTTTTTCATATTGGTTTTTTATATAATTCTCGAAATTTGTGTACTTGTTCTGCCGTTAGGTGATGTATTTCGTGATCGCTCATGGAGTAGAGAGTCCGGCTCCCATTATCATAATGTTCAACCATTGACGATGTAACTAAAATATGCTTTTCGCCTATTTCTTTTAATTGTTCTGCGGTTGCATCATCTGAACACCAAAAATTTACTCTTGTATCAATGGATAGGCGGTTATATAATTCCCTAGTCCAACAGAAAGCCCAGCCGCAAAAATGCTTTCTTATTTCATAACCCTCATGTATCCCGGAATTGGGTAGAATACCCGTTTTATTGTTTTCGTGTGATATGCTTGAATAAGGGCAAGCCGACTTAGCGTTATTCTCATTCATTGCATTTATCAAGTCCGTTGCCCAATTTTCCCTGAAAACCAGATCATTGTTTGCAAATAGGATATACGGGCTGCTGCCGGCATTGGCTCCCTTTATCAAAGAACCGTTATAATTAAAAGGCTCATCTTGGTTTAAAGTGATTGTCCGGGGATGCTGGATATTTCTCTTTTCAACAACTATTACATTAACGGCTATGTTTTTTTCTGAATCTATTGCCGTCCTTATAGTCTGATCGGTTAAAAAAGAAAAATGCTGGCTTTTGGAATCAGCTACAATAACTACATCTATTGAAACATTATTCATTTGTTATTTTTTTAATATGTGGGTATTGTGTTTGCCACAATGGGGGCAAACGGTTTTTACTTGTTTTTGATTTTCTTTAAAGTTGACCGTATATTTTTTTAGGCAAGCAATACATTGTACGAATTTTGATTTCACTATCATTTTCCAAAAGGGGTTTTATATTTTTCGTTGCCGATTGCGCCATCCCATTTTTGAATATATCTTCTTTCGTTAATATATCGGTTTTCGGCAAGTTTTGGATTTTTGGTAACGGAACTATTCCTTTTGAAAAGATGTGCATTGAGTGATGGGGTATAAATAACGCTTTTTTCTCTGGTTACCGTTAGGTATCTTAAGTAGTCACTATCCTCATAATAGCATTCAGTAAATTCTTCATCAAAGCCTCCGCATTCAACAAATGTTTTTTTGGGAAGGATGAAAGCAGAAAAGCAATCAAATTCATGTTCGGCACAATAAAGGTCTGAAGGTGTTTTCAGCAGATCGGCAATACTATCTTCCGATTTACCCAGATATATGTCATCGTTTAGGATTAAAGCATTATCGGAATGGCTGTAAATTTTTTTGGCTAACCAGTTCCATGATTTCGATATTGGGAAAGGTTCGTAATTTTTTATGATCTCTACATTAGGATTTCTGAATTTAAAGTCTTGCAATCCATTATCAAGTATGTAAATCATTGTATGTGGAAAGTCCTCTACATACATTTTAAGATACGATTCAAGCAATTCAGCTTGATTTATTGACGGTATTCCTATTGAGAAAATTTCATTCATAAAAAATATTTAGACGCTAAATTATTAAAAGATTTATTTTAATTAAAAGATTTATTTTAATTAAAAGTTTTGTTTTAATTAAAAGTTTTGTTTTAATTAAAAGTTTTGTTTTAATTAAAAGATTTTTATTAAGAACTATTTTTGTATTCCCATTGACAGCGCATTGAATTTTTGTTCTTCCATCCAGCCGTTATGTGAATTTTCAAAGCCGCACCAAACATACACAATCCCGCTTTCCTCTTTTTTTGTTACCCCGAACAATGGTCTGGAAACATGAAGCCCGACTATCGGTGCAGGTAAATATCTTTTATGTTTCCGCAAAAACCCATCAGCCTCCTCTTTATTCAATGCTTCTATCACAATCGGTTCATCAACCCCGCTTACATAGTACTTGTAAAATAAAACCGTTTTTGATTGTTCCATTGCTTTTTTTTAACTTAGCACTTCACATTTTAGTTAGTAAACTTTTATGGGTGTATCATTGGGTTGACCTCTCCTTTTGCAAGGGGAGGTTTTTTAATTTAAAAAAAGTGGATCAACTTTGTTTAGTTCCGCTTCAGTCAATTTTGGCAATAATTTCTGTACCCTATGTTTAGCTAAATAAAAGCATTGCATTTTTGATGCATTGAGCATTGATGTATGCCATTGTGAATGACAGCACCATTTACCCAATACCATGTGATTGTTAAGATTCCCGGCTACGCTAGGAAACTTACTTTTTTCTAATATGTGGTGTTGACTTCCAAACCAATCTTCATCATTATAATGGGATAGACTGGCATCACAGTTCTCACATATCCTTATTGCGTTTATGGTAAAATAATTAAACCAAACCCCTAAATCCTTTGAATAGGTATCTGGCTTTATTACAACATTTTTAACTTTTGGTACAGGATGCTTGGGTGATTCTTGTCTATTCTTTTTTTTGATCTTAAGTGCTATCATCCTGAATTTCTTATAATGAAAGAGGCAGCGACTAGCTACTATTGCTTTTTCTTTGCCATCAGAGCAGTCTTTACACAACCCAAACTTTACTTTATAAGTCATGCTCAAAAGTAAATACAAAATATTTGAAAAAAAATTCTTTTAAATATTTATTTTTAAAAATTTTGTTTTAGGTTTGCATTCTACTTGAATCACATTGATTTATTACTTTAAACAAAAACATTATATGAATGATGAACACAGATTAAACAACGGTCTTGGTAAAATAATTTCAGAGTATATCAAGTCCAAAGGTCTGAAGCAAAGTTTTGTTGCATTCAATGCCAGTTTATCCGACAGCCACTTAAGCAACGTCCTTAAAGACAGGGTAGTCATTACCCCGGAAGTGCTGAAAGATATTAATGATGTGCTAGAAACAGATTTTACTTTGTAGTCTGATCTTGCTTTATTATTTTTGTTTTATAACGACATCGTTACATAGGTCAAGGATTTGAAACGATGTTTACCTTTAATTAAACATTAACATGGTTGGAACCCTTGACTTTCCAGCCATTTTTTATTTATGGCTACCATATACAAACAGATTGCAGAATACTGTAAAAAGTCAAAGAAACCCATCCCACCATTAGAAAACCGTAAACAGATTGGCGAAAAAGTTGTTCAAGCGTGGTTTAATGAATCCAACGTATTAAATAAATTTTGTGCTTTACACAAAGTAAAAATTGTAGAAGTTGACGGCAACACCTACGAAGTATTATCCTACCCTAAGTTATTCAAGCCTGTGATTGATGCTATCATAATGCAATCTATCAATCCTCATAACCCATCCATGAGGAAAAGGAATAAAATCAAACCTAGCCCTAAGTTGGTTTTTCAAGTAAAGAGAAAATAATTTTTAACAAAAAGCTATTAATAAATTTATTTTAATTAAAATTTTTATTTTAATTAAAAGATTTTTATCAATACCGTCATTTAAAAAATAACTTATATGCTACAAGAAACAAATTCACTTTTATATATAGATAAGGATGATTCTGACTTAAAAATAGTAATCCATGTAGATAACAATATGTTGGTTTTTGAGCCAAAGGATTTGCTATATAAGCATAATTTTTACCTAAGTTTTACCCCAGAGGAATATGAAAAAATAGGTGAATTTTTTAAGTCAGAATTAGCTAAAAAGTAGTGCAAAATTTAAACGAATTTTTTATATGCCAAAAGACCCTGCATTCCTATTTTACCCCAATGATTTTATGTCGGGAACCCAATTTTTTACGGATGAACAAGTTGGAAAATATATAAGATTATTGATCGCACAGCACCAAATCGGACATTTGGAAGAAAAACATATGTTACAGATATGTAAAACATATGATAAAGATATCTTTTTTAAGTTCGTCAAAGATATTAACGGAAAGTTTTATAACGAAAGGCTTGATTATGAAATAGATAAGCGCAAAAAATACACAGAAAGTAGGTCAAAAAATAGGACATCGAAAAAAAACATATCTTCTACATATGAAAAACATATGGAAAATGAAAATAGAATTATACTTTTTAATACCCAAGAAGAAGAAAAAAAAGAAGGGGGTTTGGGGGAAACAAAAAAATTCTTGGCGGACGAGATGCTGAAAATATTTTTTTCCAAAAATCCAACCGATCTGCCCAACGATTTTGACGACAAAAAAAATTGCTGGTCGGTTGCCCAAAAAATTGAAAAAGCGAAGGGCTGGGAATTGCAAAGTTCGCTGAACGGAAAATTTGAGGATTGCCTGACCGAGTGGTCAAAAATTTTGGATTTTGTGGCGGCGGATGAATTTTTCAAAAAATTTTCCCTGAAAAATTTGGACAGCCAATTTTCGGCAATTTGGAAAAATTATTCCCAAAAAAAATCATCAAAAATTGGGGTCGATGATACCACCATCCGGGGGGTCGAATTTTTGGAAAATTTTACCAAAGTTCGGATGTCCGATGGGTCGGTTCAGGAGTTGGGCAGGAACCAGTCCGAGATGGCAAAATTCAACGAAATTTCACCAAATTACATTTGGAAGGGTCTGCCCAAGAACTAAAAATCAAAAATTTACCCATAAAAGTGGGGGTAAATTTCGAGGATAATTTTAAAGTGGTATAATTGTATAGGTGGCAAAAATATAATCGAAATTTGAGGCTTAAAATTAGTTGATAAAAAAATATAATAAGATGGATAAAAAATTAATGCGATTTTCTGACTACAAAAATTTTCACAAAAAAGACATAGAATTTGCCGCCAAAAAAATTAAAAATAATCCCTTCTTACAAGATCAAATAAAGAACGGAAATATCACCCCTTTTTTGGTATCATTTACTGACTCTTTATACCCCGGTGTATTTGCCCTATACTATTCCATTATCATCAATAAATCAGAATCTTCCATAGGGAAACCCATTAAGAATAAGATTATAAGAGAACTTAAAAGCAATCAATTCATATATCACTATGATAAAAATTCTGATATAGGGTGTTATTTCTATTCCAATCTGCATATATTGTTTTAAAATATATTTTTTGAAAAATGTTTTTTAAAAAAGATTTATTAAAAAATGTTTATTAAAAAATATTTTTTAATACTTTCACTAAAATTTTTACAGTGTACACTAGAGAAGATTTTGAAAAGATAGGGATTGATACAAGTAAGATCAGGAATGGCAAGGGGATATGTCCTAAGTGTGGCATGGACAGAAAGAACAAGCGTGACCCTTCTCTTTATGTAAACTTCAATGATGGGGTATATAAATGCTTTAATCACCCATGTGACTTTAAAGGTTCGGTTAGCTATAAGAAAAAAGAGTTCGTCAAAAAGGAATACCAAAAACCCATACCTAGACTCCAAAAAGTATCTGATGACATTATTAAATGGTTTGAGGGCAGGAAAATATCAAACTATACCTTATTAAGACTCAATATCACCCAAAGCGTAGAAAACTTTAACGGGGTTAAAAAGAAAACAATCTGCTTCAATTATTACAAAAATGAGAAGCTAGTAAATATTAAGTTCAGGTCAAAGGACAAAAATTTCAAGCTGATAGGGGGTGCTGAATTGTGTCTATATAATATAGATGCAGCCAAAGATGTTAAAGAGTTACTGATTTGCGAAGGCGAAATTGATTGTGCAACCTGCTTAGAATGTAAAATATACAATGCGGTATCTGTACCCAACGGGGCATCTGGCAATTCAGCCAAACTAGAATACATAGATAACTGCTGGCAAGAAATTGAACATATTGAAAAGTTTATCATTGCCGTTGATGACGATACAGCCGGTAATGCATTAAAAGAAGCCTTATCCTTCAGGCTGGGGGTAGATAAGTGTTGGTTTATCACCTATCCCAATAATTTAGTTGTTCCCGATCAGAATGCACCCAATGGATTAAGAAAATGCAAAGATTTGAACGAGGTTCATGTTTGGCTAGGTGAGGAATCTGTAATAAATACAATTAAGTCTGCCAAACAGCTACCCATCGTAGGGGCTTATCAGGTCATGGATGTGGCGGATGAAATGATAGACATATTCCAAAAAGGATTAACGCAAGGAAGTACAACCCAATATGGCGAAATAGATCAGATGTTCAAATGGAAGAAAAAAGAGCAGAATTTATTCTCCGGTTATGGTAATGCAGGTAAAACCAGCTTTGTTTTACACCTTATGCTAGTCAAAAGTATGTACGATGGTTGGAAGTGGGGAATATTCAGTCCTGAAAACTTCCCGGCAACGGACTTCTTTATTGATTTAGTTGAAATGTACGTTGGTAAGCACGTTGATGACCGCCGGGGAATGAAAATGACCGAATCTGAATATGTGGAGGCTATGGAGTTCCTGCAAGATCACTTTATATATGTATATCCGCCCGACATACAAGATATTTCTACAATACATGACATATTTAGGAGGCTGCACCTTCAGCATGGGTTGGATGGAGTATTAATAGACCCGTTCAACCAATTAGATAACTTATTTGAAGGTAATAGCCGGGATGACCAAATTTTATCTGTCATATTAAAAGAAACCAAAAGGTTTGCTTTGATGAATAACCTATCTTATAATATAATAGCCCACCCGAAAAACGTTATGCCGGATAAAGAGGGGAAAAGACCTGATGTAGAGGTTTGGCATCTAGCCGGGGGAGCCATGTGGAATAATAAGATGGATAATATAGTAATGGTTGACCGTCCTGAATGGTACAAAGACAAAACAAGCACATATACTACGGTTAAAACCCATAAAATTAAAAGGAGAAGAACCGGGGGTAAAGCTGGAGGGTTGGTTGAATTTGACTATCTATATAATCAATCCCGCTATTGTGTAAGGGGAACCGATAAAATGATATTGGATATTAAGCGATCAGAAGAATACAAAGCTGATAAGGATTTTTACCTCAATGAATTAAGAAGAACAGAAACAATGGGTATTTTAGGTACACCTACTGTCAATACTTTTTTATATGAGGATAAAACACAGGGTAATTTCTTTGATGAAGCTGAATTAGATAACCTAGATGACTTTGAAGGGTTTTAAAAATAAATGTTTAAAAAATATTTCGCACCTATCCCCATAATCACATAAATTAACTCAAAAATAAGTAAAAATGAGTACATATAGCATAATAAACAAGTATGATACACAACAAAAATGTATTGAGTATCTCGAAAAAATAAGATGGAACGATAAACCAATTTGCAGCCATTGCGGATGCTTTGAACATATTGTCAAAAGAAAGAACACAAATATTTATCATTGTAACGACTGCAATAGTGATTTTACAGTTTTGGTAGGAACAATATTTGAACACAGCCGACTGCCATTAAAAAAATGGTTTTTAATCATTAATTTGATGTTAGAAGCCAAAAAAGGAATTGCATCAACACAACTATCACGAAATGCAGATGTAGGCTATAAAACGGCTTGGCTTACTGCAATGCGTGTAAGGTGTGCAATGATTGAAGATATTGAACTTTCAGGCATTATTGAAGGGGATGAAACGTATTTAGGTGGCAAACCTCGAAAGAAGTATCAAGACAATGATACTAACACACAAATTTCGCAGGTATCAAGCAATCCAAGTAGTTTAAAAATATCCAACTCTAAACGTGGTAGAGGCACTTCAAAAGCCAAAATTGCTGGAATGGTAGAACGCAATGGCGAAATAGTTTTAAGGCTAATGGACACTTTTAGCACAACAACTATGTTGACTATGTTAAAACGCAATGTTGATAATCAACAATCAACTGTAATGACGGATGAAGCGAAGTTTTACAGCAAGTTTGAGGATTATGTTGACCACTTCGTAATTAAGCACAAAGAAACCTATGTGCAAGGCAAAATACACACCAATACTATTGAGGGTTTTTGGAGTATTGTTAAGGGTGGCATTAAAGGGCAATTTAGAGTGTTATCTAAAAAATATTTGCCTTTTTATCTTGCAGAATTTGCATACCGATACAATAGACGCAACAAAACCAAATTGTTGTTTGAGGACTATTTAAAAGATGCTTTGAGTGAGGAAAAATGTATGAAATATTGCAAGCCAGCTCAAGACCCTCGGACAATTACAAATAAGCTCACAAAAGGACAAAAGCAACTTTCAGATAAGAATGAAAATTATATGAAAGAAAGGGTTGAACGAATTAATAAACGGCAGAAAGTAAAAAAGAAGTACAAGAAACGAAAGCCAAAAAAATAATTTGGATGCCTTGAATAGTTTTAGACTTCTTTACATTTGGAATCTAAAATTATAAACAATGAGTAACAACAAACACCTTGAAGCATTTATAAAAAGCCCTATAATAATTGCTATAAGCCTATTAAAAAGCATAATAGACATTATCATAGAATTTATAAAATACTTGAAACAAGCAAATAATACAGCACCTAATATGGATAATGCAACAACATATATATCACATTTTGATTTATGGGATTTTATAATTAAATTGATAACAGCCACTTTGTTGTGGATTGTAATAAGAGCCTATTTTAATTTAAGAGATAGTTTTAATGATAAGATGAAAGTATTTGAAACTATATCTTTTGTGAGAAATAAAAGACTTTTTATTAAGTCTTTTGATATGGTAAAGTTTTATAGGATACCGGGTGAAACCGAAGAAAGTTATTATAATAGGATTCCAGAATACGGTTTATTTGATAAATTATGTTCGGAAGAATATGAAATAGTTAAAAATGAATTAATATCTACTATGAAAGATAAAAAATTAAGCGAAATAGATAAATTATTGGCTGATTTTTATCCTATAAACATTAAATAACAAAAAAATCTATCCTTTTATGTGATTATGGGGATAGGTGCGAAATATTTTATGAAACAATGCAAAAACCATAAAGATGTAAATTTACAAGATGATGGAACTTGCTGGGTATGTGAACTAGAAAGAAGCCATCCCGACCCTAAATTTAATGTAACAAAAACAGCTATAATCAAAGCGGTTGGTATGATGAATTATGACGATTTAAAAAAATCTGGATTCGACTTTACGTTAGGTTCAAAGGTTACAATATTTTATCCAGAATCAGATATATGTTTATCTGGATTTACCATGCTAAAAGAACTAGCTTATAGAATAGACGATAATGAGGTAATGATTATTGATCTAACATTAACCAATAAGCATATAATTATCAGCGAAAAAGAAAATCACATAAATATTAATTAACAACAATTAAAACTAAAAACAATGGGAGGCTTAAAAGAAAGCAACAGCAACATCACCTTTGTAAACATCAAAGATGGCAACCTAAGTGTAAAACAATCAAATGGAGACTACAAATCTTACCGAAGTGTAGGTGGTATTATCAAAAGAGTATCATTTGAGGTAAAAACCAGCCAAGACGGAAGCAAAACCTACGAAACCTGTAAATTTATATTACAGAACGGGGAGGAAGCATATCAACTAGAACTTTATACCGATAGCCGCTATTTCCTATCCCTTTGCAATTTCCTTAAATCATCAAACCCCTTAGAAGAGGTGGAAATATCTCCTTCCGAGAAACCGAACGACAATGGAAAAAAAGTTCAGACCTTTTTCGTAAAACAACACGATAAATCCCTAAAAGCAGCCTATACCCTTAACAATATGGGTGATCTTCCACCATTGGAACCAATACCAGGAACCACTTATTTTGACAACAGTAAACAAGTTGAGTTTTGGAAAAACTGGCTGATTGCAACCTATGGAGAATTTAAAATCAATTCTACCCCACAACAAGTACAATCGGTAGCCCATAATCAATCAGCCGATACCATTAACCCAAATTCTATAAGTGAACCATTGGATGATCTTCCTTTCTGATATGAAAATACCTAATCAGCTAAAATTTACAAAAGACGATAATATAATCGAGTTTGTAGAAACCATTGAAAGGGAAGGTGGAAAAAAGCTACCCGAACCTAAATATGTTTACAAGTACATTGTAAGCAAAAATAAGTTCGGGTTTTTGCTTGTCCTTACCCAAGACCAGATTGATGATTTATTAAGAAATGATATAGCTATTGTTAATATATGTTAAAAAAAACTAAAAAGTATTAATAAATTTTTTTTAATAAAATTGTTTTAATAGCTTTACTCTATCATTAAAAACTATCAATTATGAAAATTATAGAAGTAGTTGCACATTTAGGTAACGAATCAAAGGGTTTTAATAGCCTCGAATCTGCACACAGAATATATCCCGAATTTACCCACCAGCAAACATTTGAGGACATAGAAGATTTACCTAAAAGCGAATACTTGCACTTGATGGAATTTCGCAATGGTGAGCATTACAATGATTTATATTTTACATCTAAAGAACTATAACCTTCCTGTTTCCTGATAGTTCAGGTCACCAACCCGATACCGTAAATGGATCGGGATTTGGCGGCAAAAACCGTTTTTATGTCAAACACTACCATTTCACAGCCAAAATTTTTGATTGAAAAAATCAAGCCAGAAGTTTTAAAAGCCATCATTGACGATCAAGAAGATTATCCCAACATTACAAAAACGCTACTAAACGAATTGGAAAAACATTGGCTTTGTGGCGATATAACCTACAGTTCAGCCTTAACATTGATGGATTATTACAAGGATGCATTCGGCAAATACCCTAAAAATGCATGGGATTGTTTTATTGAAAATTAAAATAATTAATATGTCAGCATCAATATTCATATACAAAGATGAGGATGGTGAATTAGTATTGGATAAAAATACCGGGAATATCAACCTTACATTAGCTAGTGAGGTAACCCGAATCCGCAAAATCGGCTGCATAGCCAAAAACAAAGTTGATGGCTCCCTTAGTTACTACAAAGAGGAAAAAGAGAAAGATGTTTACCGGAAAAAAGACGCATGGAGCATAAATTACAATATTTTAAAGTTTCTCCCCGCAGATGAAAGCACGATCAACATCAAAACAGAAAAATACATATACCGTATAACCAAAAAGAAAGCATTGGAGGTAGGCAGCTTCCTATATTTCAAAAAAAGCGGTATTGAACTAAAGTTTTATGTAAACCGGGATTTCTTTATAAAGGAGGATTTATGAGAACCAATAGCATTAATTACAGAAAAAAACAAAGCCATTCCGGGGAATGCAGAATATATTACCAAGATAAAGTAGTATGGCAGTTTAGATATAAAACCGTTGCCGATAGGAAGAAAAAGATACCCGCTAAGTTAGCTACCATGAAAAACCTGAAAGACCCCGTTTATGTCATTATCTCGCCAGATATAATTTCAAAAAAAATCTTTTAAAAAATTTGTTTTAATAAATTTCTTTGTTTAGCTTTAATCTATAAAATCAAAACGATGAAAAAGTACCTACAAAAAAAGTTAAAAGAGTTAGTTTTTGGTAAGCCAGTAAAGGGTGAAGTATTACCTGAAAAACCCACTTTCAGGGTAATCATCCCGGATGAGTACAAACCAAACCCGGATATTAATGAGATCAATATTTGGTTTAACCACATTAGCTTATAGTAAAAAAACTATCAATGAAAAAGATTCTATCTAACAAAAATGTACAAGCTATTATAGCCATTGTAATATTATTATGGATTGCCGGACTATTGCAGGACGGATTCTTCAAATAGCTGTGAAGCACGGTTTATGACAAAAAACTCCGCAATTTTCTAATTAGGGGTTTCAATTAAACAAAATTGGGTAGGGGTTAGCACATACCCCTTCCCTTTTTCAAAATCCAAAAATTATGAGTACTGTAGGAATATTTGAATACTTAGAGATCAAAAACAAAAGGGAAAACACAACTTTTGTCTTTAAAAACGGCAAAGGGTACTATATCGAAAAAGGTGTAGAGATACCCGCCAAACAATTTGAAGCCAATAACCCATTACCTAGCCGAGTATATTTAGCGGAAAATTTAAGGTACTATAAGGGACTAAACCCGGATAAAAAAAGAATCTAAATAATAAAAAGCATGAAACTAAAACTAGTTCGTAAGAAAAACCAATTGGATATTCAGGTAGGTGTAGATCGGACAACTGGAGATGTATTGGGGGTACAAATATCCCCGGTATATGAAGATGTGATTGTTGAAAATCCCGTAAAAACCTTAATTAAAAAGCGTCATTTTTGGACTCTTTTGATTGGACAGATAATATTTTTTACCGGGGCAATAAAAGCATCGGATAAGATTAATATAATTTCATACACCATTCTCGCCACCATTTATTTCTGTATGATGTGCTACATAGCCTTTAAAACCTTCAAAGATGCATGAACTAAATAAAGTTCCAGAAAACATTACCAAAATGTCATCTGGCAGTTTCTTGCAAGCGATCAGCAAAAATACAATCGTCAAAACAGAAGTCAGACAGCCACTTAGCTGGATAGGCAAACCCTATGGAGTGATAGATATTAAGCTGTTTGAGTTTCCCGATAAGTCAGGGGTAATACTAGCCCCGGCATATTTAAGCGGCAGAATCGAATACTATTATTATAGGTATGGCTGCAATCACGAATACATTATGACCAAAAAAGAAGGAGCCTACATAGAGTTCAAGTGCAAAAAATGCTCCCACATAAAAATGACCGATAGCAGCGATTAATAAAAAAAGTTATTAAAATATTTTTTTTAATAGGAATTTATTACCAAATTTACACCATGTTATTAAGAAAAGCACTTACCGTAGTAATACCCAATAAAAATGAGGGGTTACAGTTATTTTACTGCTTAAACAGTATAAACAATCAGAAAAACATATCAGCGTTAAATGTAATTATTGCCGACAATAGTGATAAAGGCAAAGAGCCAACGATTGATCCATCAGACTTTCAGAATCTTAATATCAAGGTCATAAAGGGAGGGTTACCCGCTTATGGTAGATTTGTTGGTTCTATTGAAGTTGAAACACCCTATGTGTTATTCTTAGATGCTGATATGATATTGCTGCATCCTTATCTTCTTAGTGACATATTCGATAAATATGAGGGTAAGTTTGATCTATTAACTATCCCTTTCCGTACCGATAAAAAATGGGATTGGTGCTATCGTTTTTTTGACTGGACTCAATTTTTAATTCATAAAATTGCAGGTCATCCTTTTGCCATCGGGGGGTTCCAATTATTCAAAACATCTGCTTATTGGGCAATAGGGGGGTATAACCCATTTCAGGAATTTGCAGAAGATTATTCAATATCCTTAAAGATCAAACCCAAAAGATTTATTGTATTCAATCATAAATTCGGGGTTTGGACTAGCCCTAGAAGATTCCAGAATAAAGGAATCTGGTACATGGTTAAGCTGATGGCATTAACCTATTTAAATAGAAATAACCCTAATTGGTTCAAAAAATCACATGGGTATTGGAGTTAATTAAAAAATATAAAATATAATCAAAATGAAAGATTTTTGCAAAAAACACGGTTTAACTGAAAAGCAATTTAATGGAACCGATACGGTTGGCGGTTACCTTGACCTGAGCAGTGTAACCTCAATACCAGAGGGCTTCAATCCTACGGTTGGCGGTTCCCTTGACCTGAGAAGTGTAACCTC
>Ga0214193_1000032_pt1 | contig 40405 bp, 47 predicted proteins | sample TroBogEpilimnion_10_FD_153031 | JGI IMG/M metagenome (GOLD analysis project Ga0214193, IMG submission 153031) | Freshwater microbial communities from Trout Bog Lake, WI - 05AUG2008 epilimnion | ecosystem: Environmental > Aquatic > Freshwater > Lake > Epilimnion/Euphotic zone | place: Trout Bog...
GGGTCAAGTTTCGTGAAACGTGGATTTGTTGACGGTTTTATACACAAAATCTTCGCAACCTGAAAATGGTCTGCCGACAACATCATCATTCCAATTCTATTTTCAATAGTTGCCGATAAATTTGATTTTTGAAGCGTGGGCAACGCAGGAATCGACCAATTCAATTTGATTCCAACAAAACGCAATGCCTTCACCACCTTGTTAATGAATCCAGTTATTTTGTTGACCGCAGAAATACAAACATTTATAACGCTCACCAACGCTGAATCAATTGCGTCGAACACCTGAAGGAAGTCGTCAATGATTTGTTCAGGCAAAGTCAACCCAGTTTTAATTGAAGCACGTGCAAACGGAATCGAAACTTGTTGAAAATCAGTCAATGTGACAAATGGTTGGTAATTAACCGTTTTTTGTCCTGTTATTACTTGACAAATCGTTCCTTGGTAATCTTGCAACGTATTCATATCGGTTGAATCGGTTTCAAATTCCAACAAATAGTTTGCAATCGCTTCGTCGGAGTTGAACGAATATTCTGGTTGGTATAAATTCGGCAATGTGTATTGTGGAGGCACGACGTTCAAATCCTTTCTTACAATGGTGATTGTTCCTTGATTCGTCGGCGTTGCACCGCCAACAGGAACGGAAACAACAACTTTCGCGTTGTATTTCGTTTTTATAGCGTTCAACAAATCGGCAAATGTCCCCTTGAACCAACCAACCTGCGAATTAGGGTCTGGCGTCAAAAACCCCAACAATCCGCTCCCCGACGTTATCGAAGAGCCAACTGGCGCATTGTAAAGTTTTGGTGGAATTATTATTTCGTTATAATACGGCGAATTCGGATTTTGAACAATGTCGCAAACAATGGACATATTCAAATAATCGGCAGCGTATTTTAACAAATCGCGGACGTACATTCCTGCATGATATTTTACTGGTGAAACCAAAAATTTAATTGTGTCCTCAATTATTTTTATCAATGCAGCCAACAACAAAATGACATACGCAACTTTGACAATTAATTGCAACGCAGCTTGTACTGTCGTAAATACACCTCCTGCGTCAATTGCTAAATCCGTTATGCTTTCGATTTCTTTATAAATACTTTGCGACACGCCGAAAATTGAAATCGTTGCAATGATGCATTGTTCGTAATTAGGAACTTGATTTAAACAATACGGCACGAAAACATAAGCGGAATTAGGAATATAACCTGCCTTGTTCAACGCCTTGAAATCGTCACTCGCCAAATATTCAAACGTGAAACCAGCTGCAACCTCGTTCAACCAATCCACAGTCGCGTTTGAAATTGCCTTTGTCGTTATGCTTATTTTATCCTTGAATCGCGCTCCTTTGAATGAAATGTAACCTTGGAAAACTTGTTTTTGAACGCCGTTTTCGGTCATATAAATCGCGAGTGACGGTGCTTCGGTAATGCCAACGCCTGTATTGTTCAATCCTGCTTCATAGTATGACATAAGCAATTCGTATTCGTCGCGAACCCAAGTGAGTTCGGACAAGGACATTACACCGCTTTCGGGAAATTGGTCTTTACCATAATTTAATTCGATTTCCATTTCATGCGCGTTCGTCGGCAACCCAACTGGCTTTCCTGCAATTTCAAAACTAACTTGAACCATGACTTATATATAATTATTGTTTGATTTTTTGTAATGAATAACTTTCTTCAAACCGTTGACAAGTTCGGATTTGCTTATCGTTCCGTCAGGGTGAATTTCCGTTGTCGAAACTGGTCGCGTCCGAATTGCTTCTTCTATACGTCCCAACTTTGTTTTCATTTCAGAAAATTCTTGAATCAACAACGCGCTTTGTTGTACATTGCCAGCAAAATCAATCGTTTTTATGTCCACGCCTTGCAAATAACCCATTTGGTATTTATAGGCTAATTGAGCCAATTCGTTGTTGGACATTTTTCCAATCAACCTGTTTTGTTCGCCTGTCAAAATCCTTTCAGAGCCGTCAACGGCAACGACATATCCGTCGCGTCCGCCGTGAACTTTGTTACCTGCCAAATCTTCGCCAACGTTTTCCGTTCCTTCAAAATATTTTCCTGCCACAGCACCAGCCAGACCCATTGCCAAAGCAGCTGTTGCCAACGCCTTCATTGGGTCTTGGGACGTCGCTGCCGAAGCCAACATTTTGAAAAACGCCAATTCCTTCGCTTGTTTTTCCTCCTTGATTGCCAATTGTTGTTTCGCCAATTCGTCCTTCGCTGCTGCAGCCTTTTCAAATGCCAATGTGTTATTTAATCCCTCGGACGCCAATTGTTGTTGTTGAATGATATTGCGTTGGCGCATTTCCAAATCGTTGTTCAACTGCGCTTCCGTTTTCGAGTTTGCCGTTTTTTGCATTTCGTCGGCAACCTGAGCAAGTTCGTTAGCTTCTTCGCGAATGGCTTTCTTGGCGATTTCCAACTTTTTCTCCTCCAAATCCTTTTTTCGGTCGAGTTCTTCGTTGTCTAAATTTTCTAAATCGTCTTGAAGTTTTTTATTTAGTTGGTAAATTTTATCGTTTTTCTCTTCTTCAGAAAGCGTTATATCGTCATTTATTTTTTGCTCGTCCTGTGCTTCCTTTTGACGCAACAACGCTTTTTTTGCCATTGTTTCCTGTTCGGCAATCAATTCTTGTTGGTTTATGTCCTTGTTCAATTCGTGAACACCTGACCCTGCGGATTCGTCCTTGGAAGTTTTCTTTTCTGCCAACGCAGCCAAATGTTCCGTCCGTTTGATTGTTTGTTCTAAATCCTCGTTTGCAATCGCGTTTTGAATGTCACGAATACGCAATTCTGTTTCAAGTGACAAACGGTATTTTTCTTTTTCGTATTTAGCGGTTGCCGAAAGTTTTTGTTCCTCCAACGCCCTTTCGTTTTTAGCAATCGCAACTTCTTGTTCCTTGCGTTTGTCGGCGGTCAATTTATACAAATTAGCTTTCAAATTTTCTTGGGCGCGTTCACCTCGTTCAATTTCTAACAATTCAGCGTCGTAACTCTTTTTGATTTGCGCCAATTTCTTTTCGTCAGAAATGTCGATTTGGTCAATGTTATCGGCAGCGATTTTTTCGTAAATACTTTTGTAGGTGTCAGCCAATCCCTGAATCGCTTGGGTTTGTTTCATATTGGAATCGCGAACAACTTCCTGAATGTCGTGTTCCAATTTCTTTCGCAACGTCACACGTTCAGCAGCGTGTTTTGGGTCACTTCCGTCGGCGTCACCAAGTTTTCGCTGTTGTTCAACGAGCGCACGGAGTTCGTTTTGGTATGAATTGCGCAATATTTGAATTCGTTGCGTTTCTTCTTCCTGCGTCAACATTATTTTTCGCAATGAAGACGCCTCCTTCATTTGGATTTCTTGTTGCGTGACTTCTTGTTCCAACGCCAAAATTTGTTTTGACGTTTTCATTTTCGCTTGGGCGTGTTCCCTTTCAGCGTTATAAACCGCTGCTTCCGCTTCCGCTGCTTCCTTGCGTTTTTCACGCGACGCAATGCCGTCGTCAATAAACGCTTCGGCAACTTTTTTTCGTTCCTCGGCAACCTCCTTCAAATGTTTTATTTCCAATGCAGCGGATTGGTCTGTCAAATCGTTGTGTTCCTTTAACAATGCTATTTTTTGCGGAATGATTTCCGTTTCCATTGCTTTCTCACGTGCTTCCTTTGCCTGTGCCTGAAGTTCTGCAATTTTCGGAAGATTGACGATTTCCATTTCCTCCAATTGTTGCATTGCCTTCGTGTATTCGCGCATTGCGGAGGCAGCGTGTGTTGCTTGTCCGCCAGTTTCCTTCATTACTTCTAAAAATGCTTTGTCAGCTGCCAATTCGTCTTGTGCCTGTTGCGTTTTCGTTATAGACTTAACAACTTCGTACAACACAGCTGCGAGGGCAATTGCAGCCAATACAAACGGATTTGTCGCCAATGCTTTCAAAGCTGTTCCCAATCCTTCCGTCGCAACCGTGGCTTCCTCCGCTGCAACCTTTTCGCCCTTCAATGCCAACGTTGACGCTTCGGTTGCCGTCGTTCCAATTTCCGTTGCAACCGTTTTTTCAACCTCCGCTCCTTTCAATAATTCAGTCGCTGCAATATCCGTTTCCTTAGTTGCAACGTTTTCTTTTGTTGCAACATTTTCCGCTTCCGTGGCGACGATATTTCCCTCGGTTGCTTCCTTTTCGGCAAACATTGTACCTACTAATGCCTCTAATTTACCCGACAATAATTCGATTGTTCCCAACCATTTGTTCATTGTTTCGCCCAAAATTCCAGTCCCTTCGAATGCCTCCTTTATTGACGCTGTATAATTTCCGACGTTCAACTTTTGTTGTTTTAATTTGTCGGAATTTTCCTTGATATACTGGTTGTTTTTGTCAATCGCAGCGTTTAGTTCTTTCAAACGCGCTTGTCCTTCTTGCGTTTCAAGGTTTAACGACTTACGTTCAACGCGCAATTTAGCATTTGCAGCCTCAACTTTTTGCAACGTCCCCACCGATTTGTCCATTTCAACAATTTCGGCTTTTAACAACGCAATACGGTCTTTTTTATTAGCTGCGTCAACTTGGTTTTGCGCAATTTCTTTTTCGGTGAGAGCAATTTTTGTTTTCTTCGTTTCGTTCGAAATCTTTTCGAGGTCGTCGATACGCGCCAAAATATCGTTGGCAGCAACCAAGTCGGCAATCGCTGACGGTGCTTTTATTTTTGCCAATTCAGCAGCGGTGTTTTTGGCAACCGTTTTCAATTGGTTTTCAAATTCGGGAAGGAATTTCATTAAATCCTCGAACTCTTTTTGAATGCCGTCCCTCACCGCGCCTTTTTCGGCAATGTCGTCCTGTGTAATTATTTTACTGTTTGCCATTTTCGATATTTTTTAAATACGTGTAAAATTCTGCAACCGAAAGTTCCTTGATTGGAATATAACATTTCATTGACTTTTCAATCAACAGCTTAGCTTCGAAAACATTCAGCCCGACGTTTTCGTTGGCTTCCATTTTTTCCAAAATAATTTCTTCACGGCGGATTTGGTTTAAAATTGTATCGTCGTCTTCTAACAAACGTTTTAATTTTAACCGCCCAATTTTTATTTTCATGTCAAACATCAACATGAATTTTTTGTTCATTCCGAAACGTTTAAAAAAATCGTTGTTCATGTCAACCCAAACGCGTTCCAATTCCTTTTCCTCGTTCGGTTTCAATTCTCTTATTTTAACCAACAAATGTTTCAATCCTTCGCCCTTTATTAATTTATCCCAACGAAGGACAGGCAATTCGTCGATTGTTATGAAGTATTTCATGTAAAAAGTCTTTGCCTTATTGAATCAATCATTCGTTCCTTAATTTCTGGCATTATTGTTTGAACGCTCTCTTCCGTCAATCCCAATCCGTCGGTAATTCGGTCAAAAAAATTATTCCGGTCGTCCGCTGTAATTTCAAAGCCGTTTTTTGGCAATACTTGAACCTTCATTGACGCGTATGTTTCGCCTGTGTCCTTTCCTGTAATGTGGTCGGAACGTCCGTCACGACCTTCGGCAAGTGCCAATGGTTTGTATTTTGAAACGGTTATTGGTGCATATTGCCCAGTTGGTGTGCCGTCCGATTGGACGCCTTGGTTATACAACTGGTTTTGGTTCAAATCGACAATTTGCGCTTGGACGCTTGGCACGGAAAAAATTTCGTCCAAAATTTCGTCTTGCTTCAATGCAAGTCCGCGTTCACAAAGCGATTTTAATTTGTCGAACATACTACAAATTTAAACAAAAAAAGGAAGGTTTTTACGCCTTCCTTTTTCGTTTTTATGCTTTTGTTTTTTTACGCTCCCATTAACAAAGAAGTAGCAACAACGTTCGTGAAATCGAAACCATTTTTGTTCGGTGTCAAAGTCAACGTGTGACCAGACGCTGGAACAGTTCCAGTGATTGTGAACGTGTATGTTCCTTGTGGTGATTCAACCACGGTGAACGTTACGGCAGAACTTGCAGTATTGTCGTACAAAGTGAAATTCGATGCCAACAAACCTTTCACTGTTTCAGGCGACAAAATAGAACCAAATGAATCGTAAAGCTTAACAATAACAGTCCCCGCAGCGTGTGAAGCGGAAATCAATTTTGCGTAAACTTCGATTAAACCATTATAGTTTTGTGGATAAATATCGCCAACCAATTGATTTTGTTGTAAACCACGCAATTGACAATCTTGTTCACTTGGGTGATAATCGAACGAATAACCAATCATTTGAGGTGTTGAATCGGTTTCGTTTGTCCACAACGCAGCAACCGACCCTGCAACCAATTTCACTGGATATAATTTTGTTCCGTCGTCCGAAATACGTCCCCAAATTGTTCCTTGGGCGTCAATTGCGAATTTACAAAGGTTGGCACAACGACCGCCTTCCAAAATCCCAACCAATTGAGGACTTGCAGATTCTGGCGGAAACATACCAGCGAATGAACGAACGCCGTTACGAACGAAACGTTTTGTTCCGTCTTTATAAGCATACGTAATTGGCTTTTCGCGTTCGTCAACAATGTCAACCATTGGAGGCAACGGATAAAGACGTGCCAAGGGGTCAACGTTGTTCAACAACGCTTGGAAATAAGAATCGTTCAATGTAGCAGTCAAATCAATGTAGTTCAATGCTCCCGCCGAATTGAATTGGTTCATTAACCACGTAATTTTTTCTACTTTTTTGATAGGTGTGCAACCGACCCCAGTGTTTACCAGTGTCATATTGCAATCGCAAACTTGGGCGCAGCCGTTAGCCATGATTTTTTGGTTTTAAATGTTTAATTTTTATGATAAAGTTACTTTTTGAATTTTTTGTTCGTAATAAAATGTTATCGTTCCTGCCCCTGCGTCGCCTGTGTGTGAATATTGAATCGCAATATATTTGAATGGAAAAAATTGTTTAACAAACGGCGTTTGCAAAGTTTGATTGGTGAACGCCGTGCCGTTTTCGTCGCGAACAGTTACCATGTCGGAAACGTTATTAGACTTGTTACCACCAAGAACCGCCCACCGTCCAGTATTCGGATTAACGGTTGCCGAAAGGTCTGGAATAATCGACAACGCTTGGGTTGAACATTTAGAAGGGTCGAACTCTTGCGAACTGAACGCGTCAGCATTTTCGGGAATCGCACCCATGCCAACAAATATTTGACTTGAAATGTAGGTCATAATATAGGATTTGAATTTTTAGTGTTATTATAAACCATTTTAAAACCGAATCTGACAACGACAAAGTCATTCATGTCGTCGAAATATTTTTTGTCGTAATTCAATTTCAACGAATCGTAAACCTTATCGACGCCAGTAATTATTGTGTCCATTCGTGGCGTCCAAAACTTGTTGTTTATTGCCATTCTTACATCGTCAATCAACTTCTCGTCCTTCCTGTCGCAATTCTTTCCGTACAACGCCCCAACGTTCGCCTGAACAATTAAAAACACGTCCTGCGTCCACACAAGTTTTTTGTTGTCGTATTCGCGTTTTTCGTCGGTCAAAAAGAAACTCGTCACTTGTTTTTTGTCGTCAAACAAAACGTCCTTGTATTCGCCGTTTCCAATGTATGCCTCTGGAACAATATTTTTGTCGCGTTTATTTTTGTACGCCCTTGCGTATGAATTATAATTGAACCAATTAAAATTGCTCGTAAGTTCAAGGAACAAATCGCATTGCAACATATCAATGACGCTGTCAATTCCAACTGGTGATTCGCGTCGTACTAATGCCATAAAATTACAAAATTTATTTAATCAAAATATTTATTTTTTCTTGCTTTTCGCTTTTTCGGAATATGCAATTGCAACCGATTGTTTTATTGATTTACCAGCGTTGTGTTCAACCTGAATATTGTGTTGAAATGTTTTTTTCGACGTTCCTTTTTTCAATGGCATATCAATCAAGTTAATGTTTGAACTAATATCAATCCGTCCCCCTCGTAACCTTCAGAAAGTTTTTTTAATTCTTTTTTAATTTTTGCAATCGCGCCGTAAAATTCAGGGCGCAATCCCTTTACTTTGACGTTTCCCTCACCGCTCTCTCCCTCTATTTGCGACATCATTGTCGCTGCATATTGTCCCGAAATCCTTTCGTTGCGGTTACTTCTAATGGATGCAATGCTTTCGGAAATCAACGAAATTTGCAAGTCGATTTGGATTGCACGTGCAAACAATTTTTCATTTTGTATAATCAAATCCGTGTAATCGTTGTAAACCGTTATGTCTGGATTTATGCCATTGTAAAAAACATAAGGACTGAAACCCATAAGGTCGAACGGTGCTTCCAATGACGTGAAGTTCACGAACGACGAACGATAATATGTAATGCAATCAATTTCCGACATTAACACCGCCTCACGGTATTCGCGTTTAAATGGTTTTAAATTTGGGCAGTCGGCAGTAAAATATCCAAGGTAATAATCCCCCTTATAACCTTTGCCAAGCGTTGAATTGTCGCATACCCAATCCAATTGAACCTCTTGAAATGGCTGTGTCACATTAACCGATTGAACAAACAACGGCGTTGTCAAATCAGCCGTGTTGAATAAATAAAGATTGATTGTACCAGTTCCGTTGAATTCAAGAAAAACGCGTTCGATTTTAAACGCAACGTTTTTTTCTTGCGACACCTGAATCCAATAACATTGAAACCCAGCTGGGTTGTCGTAACAATTTACAAAATTCCCTTGGGCGTTGCGTTGATTGTTGTTAACGGACGTTTGTGAAATCTTATTCAACGCGTGTTTATAAATCATTTGCCTGTCAATAATGTCGTTGTCCGAAAACACGGCATTGGCGACGTTTATAATTGACGTGGAAATTTTTTGTCGCAACCACGTATTAAAATCAATATCTTGTATCCCTGCGTAATCCTGCGAATCCTTAACGGTTTCGATTTTTACGAACGGATTGTCATTCACTATATAACCCGAACGGCTTGTTGTGTTTTGCGAATCAAGAATCGCGTATTCAGGATTGAAAGATTGACGAAACCCAACAAGTCCAGCCAAGCGAGTTGAAAGGGTTGTTGGGTTTATCATGGTTTCGTCAATTAGTTGTTAATGGTTGCAATTACTTGTAATTATTTGACCTTACGGTTATCCAATAACGGATTCTTTGCGTTGCGCTGGTTGACTTAACAACAACACGAACATAATTGCCGTAAAATGGATAATAATTCAAGAAAAACGATTGATTGGTCAAGGTTTCGCCAGACCCAACGCCGTTATGTGACCAACCGCTGTTTGTGTACGTAACCGTGTCGCCCTTCAACGCGTTAAAATGAACGCCGTCAACGGAACGTTGAACAATAAACGACCCTGCGGGTGCGCCAGAAATTGAATCAACCGCAAAGGTGAAACCCAAGGATTGAGAAACCAACGCGCCAACATTGACTGTTTGCGTGTAAATGGTTTTTGAAGCGATAAGCGTGTCATACGCTGCACGTCCCGAAGCAACGCGAACGAATACTTGTGAATTAGCCGAAAAAGCCAAGGTCAAGATTAACAGCAAAGAAAATATTTTTTTCATGGTTTCAGTTTTTTTTTAATGTTTAAAAACAAGGGCGGATTTCACACCGCCCTTTTTGTTTATACTAAAGCGAACGCCTGAAAGGTTGTTTCACCTGCATTGCTCAACGGCGCGTTTTCGAAAGCTAAATCTTGCGAAAATTCATAGTTGATTAAAATATCTTGGGTGTAACCACCAACCGCGGTTGAATCCTGTGCAATGAACCATTCGAAAACCGCATAAGAAAGGTCGTCAATTGGATTAATGAAAGTCGAATACTTCCATTGTGCCATTTGAATACCTTCTTTGTTTTGGCGTGGAATCCAATCCAACACCGCAGCAGTTCCGTCTGGAACAGCAATCCAAAAACCTTTGTTGTAACCCAACGCAACGGCTTTCGCGGTCAAGAAGATTGAACGCACATAGGTTTTTCCTTCGAACTGGAACGAAGTGTTTTGATAGTTCTCAATTCCTTGTTTCGCAAGGAAAGCGAATTTATTAAATGAAATTGAATCGCAGAAAATGGTCAACTTCAGCCCTCCGTACCTGTTTTCAGCCATTGCCGAATCTGTTATTTGAATTGGACGATTGCCATTGTTTGCGTCGTTGATTTCGAACACGTTTGTGGTCGTGTTGAAATTACCTTCGGCGGTCGCAATATTCACCTGCGAACGTGTGTTGAACAAGAAATTCGTTGCGTTGGTTTCGTTTCCTTCGCTGAAGTTTTTCAACACGTTCGCAATTTCATTCGCCAACATTTCGTCGTATGAATAAACGTTGTCGTCGGCTTGTTTCAACGAAATGCTGAACTTGTCGTTCCATGTAGTGAATGAAGGCGTCAATACACCGCTGTTACCTGTTACGCCAGAACTGTTGTAATTTCTACCTGTTCCAAGGGCGCGTAAAGTACGAACGTTGTAATATGCTTCTAATACACGGTCTTCACGAGTTCTTAACAACTTGTGCGACGGAATCATGATTTCGGACATTTTTCTGAATTCCTTATATGTCACTGGGTCTATTGCACGAAGTTCAGCGTTTTTGAACATATCGAACAATTTGGCTTGACCTTTCGCCAATGCTGACGGCGAATAGTTAGCGCCCAATACACCTTCTGGCATTGGAATAATGCCGAACGTCATTAATAATGATACAGCACCGAAGGCAAGACCCACTAAAGGACTAACCGCAGTACCGAAAGCCAATACAAGCACCAGTGCCAGTATAAAGCCGTTGAATAGTTTTGCGAGTTTCATTTGTTTTGGTTTTTTAGTTTTGGTTTTTGGTTAGTTTGTAGTGAACCTTGCCACTCGACCGAGTTTCATTATTACGTTGGGCGACCGCTTTGCGTAACAATTGCGTGTTCTTGGGTAACAAATTTATATAAAAGGATTAAACACCTTTATTTTGTAGCCTACAATTTTTTCTTTTTGTTGTACTTCGCAATAATGTCCGATTTTTCGGCGTCTGTGAATTGTTCGAAAAACTTCCGAATCAACATATCAATCGCCTTCGAATCTGTTTGTTTGCCGTGGAAAAATGCACGGAACAAAAGAAAATAATGTTCGGAAGGATAAGAAGACAACCGCCGACGGTTGCTGGTTGTCTTCTTATAATTTTTGCCGTTTATTTTAGCCATTTTACAATGTCAATGTTTTGTCCTTGATTCGTTTTTGCATTTCACGGTTAAACGCTTCCGTGCCTTGTTTGATTTCCTTCGTTTCCATTTCCTTAATAAACGCGTCAAACGAACCAACCTTAGACGGTGCTGGGTTGTCCTTTCCTCCTGCTCCACCGCTCACAGGTTTTGCGTAATCCTTCACAAAATCCGCCAATACCTCGTCTGGCGACAACGGCGACAGCGTTGTTTGGTTTTTTAAAACGTTTCCGCCCTTTTTGAATACTATTCCTGAATCGGTCAATTCGGTTTCAAATTCTGAATGAAAAATCGTCAACAACTTATCCTTCGGAATGATTGTGTCGGCGGTCAACTTGCCAAGGATTGTTTCGTTGATTTTGCGTTTGTTTTCCTTTTGTGTGAACTCGGTTTCAATACGTTTGCGTTCGGCAATTTCCTTTTCGTAATTGCTTTTTAACGTTCCGAAATCCGATTCCAATTCTTGAATTCGCTTATTGGGTTCGCCACCAACCTCGGTTGCAACTTTCTTTTTGTACGCCTCGGCAAATTTGTCAATCGACTTGCCTTCGAATTCCAATCCGTATTTCTTTTTTGCCTCCTTGATTTGGATTTCAAGTTCTGCTGCTTTCGCTTCCGATTTAATATTTTCGATTCGAGTATTTAAATCCGCCTTGCGAATGATTTCAATGTCGGCAAGATTGATTTCGTGTTCCTCTGGTGCGCTTAACAACGTTGTGAATTCACCTGCTTTTAAGCCAAGGCGTTGTTCGATTTCTGAAAGATTCTTGATTGCCATTTGTTTATTGATTTGGTTTGGTTATTGATTCGATTTCGTTTAAAAAATTATTGTATTTCTCCGCTTCCGCGAAACCGTCCCTGAATCCTGTTATATATCCGAACATTCGCTCCTGAACAACATTCATTGGAATTTTATTTCGCAATGACAATGTCGTTAACTCAATGTTGCGCAACAAAATAATGGATTCAAGGACTGTTGGGTCAATCATTTGTCGGTTCTGTCGGCTCAATAGGTTGAACTGCTTCTTTTTCTTTTCGTGGTTTACGTGTGCGCGTTTCGGCTAAATCCTTCACAGCCTCCGCCAACATACGTGACCCACTCGTTGCAATACGTTCCGCTTCGCGACGCGCTTCAATGTCCGCGGTTAATTTCTTTTTGAATTCGCGTGTCGCTTGGTAATCAACCTCGTAAAATTTACCGCTGTTTTCCCACTGCGAATTGAAAATGATTGCCAATTCCTTTTCGACAACCTTCTTTTCGGCAACAACTTTTTTCATTACAGGATTGAATACCTTGCCGTCTCGCCCGAATTTCACTTCGTTGGCAATTACAAAATGGCAATCCTTGAATTCGTTCATGAATTCGTCAATTTCGCGTTGTTTTTGTTCAGGCGTCAAGCCTTTTTTTGCTTCTTTCATTGGATTATTGATTTATTGGTTGGTTATTAATCGCCTCCAACTTCAGCGTTGGAAGGTATGTTTCGAAATCCGTTGCAAATTTTGCTTGAAGTTGTTCAACCTCCATTTTCTCCGAGCCGTCTGGAAGGTTTTTCCACCATGCATGAAAATAAATTTTCCGTGCAACTTCCTTCGCGCCGAAGAATTGGAAAATTTCGGCTGTTGAATTATGCAGGTATGGTTCGACACGCGCCTTTTTCAATTCCTGCTTCAGCCAATTCGGGTCGTTTTTGAATTTTACGGTCAACAATTCGTCAAAAATACCGTCCAATACAATCGAGTTATCCCCAGCTTTTTTAGCGTCTTCGTATTTTTGCTGAATCGTGTCAATGCCTTCCAAAATATAACGCCTTCCGTACACTATCAACGACACGTCTTCCTCCTTCGGTTTCGTGGTGTCAATACAATTCGCAACCCATTCCGTAATCTTCCACTCAATCCATTCAGCTGCGTTTGCGTATGAATTCAATTTGTTGATTTGCGGTTGCATATCGTAATGGATTTCCGTCGCCGTTTTTTGAATTTGCTTCCGTGGTGCAACGCCCCAAAGCGTCTTGAACGTGTTGTCTTCGAGCGTTTCCAATTCCTCGTTCATTTTCGCCCACGTTTCAAGGTCTGGGCTTGAAAATCCCATAATGTCATCGCCAGACATAATCGGTTCGCCTTCCTTTGGCAACGGTAAATTCATTATTTCGCCAACGTCTGGGTTGCCCATTAATCCTGTTCCAGAACACGACTTACATTGCCCTGCACCGCTTTTTTTCGTGCCTTTGCATTCCTGACAAAACATTGTGCGACGCCAATGCTTCGGGAATCCTTGCAAAAATTTATAAATAATTTTAATCGACAAATCCCTTGCGTACTCCTTCGCAATATCTTCTACCTCGAATATAGGCGACAACCGTTTGCCGAATTTATTTGTAATGTCTGAATTTATTATCGCAGGTGTTTCACCGAATGGGTGTTCAAATGTTTTTGTAGGTTCTTCGATGATTGCGAAATCCTCGCCAGTTTGGATAATGGTGCGAACCATTAGGTCATCAACAATTGTCCAAACCAATGAACCTTCAACGCTCTTTGTGTCGGGTTCAAACAAAATCCATTCAACCAATTGTCCTTTCGGTTCATAGTTCCGCACCGCGCCAATTGATTGATAGGTCGGATAAATTTTATCCAATCCGTTTTCGTTAGTTGTGTATGTAACGTAAATGACACCAGCAGGGTCGGTGTGGTAATTATTCAACCATTGCGATTGAATATACCTTTCGATGCTCTTGCCGTCGCGAATGTTGGAAATAATGTCAAGAAGTTTTGCCGTGTCGTCGTCCGACAATTGGTGCGAACCGCCCTTGTAATCCTTAACGCCACCTGTCGAACAAAAAACGTTTTCAATTGGTTTGAATAACCTTGCGAAGAAATCGACCGTGTTTCGCGAATACTTTTTGCGCAATGCTGCCTTTGCAGGTGATTCGATTTTTTCTATATGTTCGATTAGTTCGTCGGCAAATTCTTCGCCAGACACCAAGGCGCAAAGTTTTTTGTTGTACTTCCGCGCGTCGACAACCCATTTCGGAGCTGTTTGGTTGGCTTTAATAATCGAAAACGATTGTTCGTCGGTAAGAATCATACGTCACAAAGTTAGGTAAATTTGCGTTTAAAATAGGCAACCGAACGGCGAAACCAGTTGTTTTCGCAGTTCTTACAAATCCAAGCGTCGCATTGTTTACAAAAAACGACAACCTTTATTTCTGAATTTCCGTCAACCAATTGGCACACGTCACAAACGCCCTGTGTATGTTTACTACACGATTTGCAGCCCATTTTCAGCCGATTTTACAATTGTTCCGTCGCGTTTTATTCCAGTGAGGGGTTTAATGTTTGCTTTGCACGATTCCTGAAACGCGTCTATTCGCAATTTGATTCCTTCCTTCAACTTCTTGGCACAAAATGATTTCCATTTTTGTTCTAAATCCAAATAACGCCTCAACCTTTCTTCCTCGGTGTATTCAACCGTAGTGTCGCGCAAAAAAAGACGCGTCAACGTCATTAAATGGTCTTGTATTCGCGACAATTCTCTTTTTTTACGACGTTCTGCGCTCATTTAGTGATTGTTACGTCAATTGCAACTGTCCCCCTTTTGCTTTCTCCAATTCCGTATGTCACCGAATCCCCTTCGCGAATCTTGTCAATCAAGCCAGTCGCGTGAACGAATTGCTCCTTGCCTCCGTCGTCGGGTAAAATGAATCCGTAACCTTTTGAAACGTTAAAAAATTTAACCTTGCCAGTGTGTTTAAGTGTGTGTGCCATTGGTTTTAAAAATGATTTTAATTTTGAAAACATAAATATAGGTATTTTTTTGTTATGAATAAATTATTGGTATGTCGTTTGTTTCTTTTAAATCGAACCACATTCTGAACGCAAACGCGTCCGAATAGTCAGGCGAATGTCCTATCAATTCCTTTACTTGTTCCTTCGGTAATATACGCAACTTGCCGTCGCTGTCCGATTGGTATGTTTTTATTTGTTCGTGTTCCTCGATTATCGTTTCCTTTTGCCGTGCCGATAATTCGGTCGAAATATAGACCTCGCCCTTGTTGACCTTTTCGGCGTATTTATAGTAACATTGCGTTTTTAGGTTTTGATAGTTTTCTCCCTTTAACGGTCGGCTGTTGTTTTGAAATCCGTTTATATCCAAGTTATCAATGACGCCACCACCGACGCCGTCCTCGTCCGCAATTATTCTACTATTCGGAATTCCATGACGTATTTTCAACGTAGTGATTGCGTTTTGAATGTCCGTCGTCCGTGACGTTTCAAATTCAACGATTTCGATTACTTCCCAACCGCGCCAGACGACAACAACAGCCTTATCGCTTCCCATTCGAGCAATGTCTGCAGTAATGTATTTATACGCGTCCTCGTTCCTTGCCTGAACGTTGGTGAACATATCCAATATGCATTCATACGTAATTAACACGTCTGGCGAATCGTCGTATTCCCATTCGCCAAATAACAAACGGCGTTTTTGTATGCCAGTTAACGTGCGGTGAAGGTTTTCCAAGTACCCGACAGGCAACATTTTGTTGTCTTCGGGCAACGCCTGAATGAACACCTTCGAAGCGTCCAGTGTTCCATTCTTGGCGTCCTTGTAATCCTTGTATAAAAAGTTTTTCGCGGGGTTGCACGTCATTAACAACTTCAACGGCAAATTATAAACGTCGTTTTTCCAACGTCCACATGAAATGAATAAATTCGTTTTCGCTTCTTCTTCAAACTCCCCAGCCTCCTCAATCCACCCGCGTGTCATTTGCATTGAGCCGAATCGCATAAAATTCGGGTCGCTCGGTTGGTATTTAGCTTCAATCAAAAACACCTTCGAACCGTTGAACAACTTGAAAACGTTGTCCTGACCGTTGAACGTGTAATTCGCCTCGGGTATGCCCCAATGTTGAAAAACCTCGTGTATTGACGGCACGGTGAATTTACGAAGGTCGTTCAATTGTTTACGGGCAATAAAATAATGGGTTTCAGGATAAATAAACGCGTCGCCGAAAATCAATGAACAGCCAGTGTACGACTTCGCGCCACCTTTTGAACCGCCGTAAACGATTTCCTTCACGTTCGGATTCAACCACGCCTTAGCACACGCAAACTGCTTTGGGTTGCCTTTACAATCCAGTTTTATCTCCATTTGTGCCTCCCTCCACGATTTGCATTCCAGTTACTGGTTGCGGTTGGTTGACGGTGAGGTTGACGTTTTGGTTTGCGTCTGGTTTGCCATAAGCGTACTCCAATAATAACCGCGCTGCTTTGCTGTCCCCTGCCAATGCACGTTTCGAAAGTGACGTTAATAACTTTTCCAATCCGTTCTTCTTTTTCGCCTCGTCTTCCGCGCCAAAAATATCAGCCAACGCGTCCTTAATGTTCGGCAACTTCGGTCTTCCTTTCGGGTTTCGTATTTCGCCCTTTTTAGACGGTCGAAGGTTCAACATACGCTTTTCTCGCCCTGTCATGGGCGCTTTTATTATCGTCACCTTCGGTTCTTCTTGTTGCGGTTGCGGTTGCTCTTCGTTTTCTTCCATTTCCCTAATTTGGTTCTTCGACAATAACATTACAATCAAATGCGCAATCAATTTCTCCCCAAATAATGTCCACGACGACGAAAATGTTCGAAGTTGGACGAATGAGTTCCGAAAGGTTCAAAATATCCACGTTGGACACAAAAACGCGTTCGCCAATTCGCGGGACGATTTTCAATTTTTTGAATTTCACCGTGGTGTATGTCAAAGGGTGCAAAACTCGTGCGCCCTTTGATTTTACCTTGAAAAATATACCGACAGAAGTTTTCATTTAAACTCCGAACGCTTGTAATGGTTTGAATGCTAATTTCAACACGGTTTCGAAATGACGAATTTCTTCTAATGTCATTTGTGTAGCGTCTTCAATTCCATTGTCGTGCAACATTTGAATAATGTTCACTGATACCTGTAAACCGCGACGTTTTAGTTTGTTGCATTCGGGTTGTTTACGTTCGTTTCGCAACTTTTCATTCACGTGTTGCAATTCAACGACAACTTTGCGTGTTTCTTCCAATTCGTTCAACGTTTTTTCGCGTTGTGCCGTCACCTCGGCGTCAATTGATTCCAATTCTTTGAATTTATTTTCAACCTCCGAGAACCGTTTTTCCATAAGTTGAATTCGTGCATTTTGGTCAACGATTGTTCTCGCTGCCTTTTTATTCAATTCCTCTAATTCCTTAATTCGTTTGTCCTTGGCGTCGATGACGCTCTTTGAAACTCTGATTCGTTGCGGTGCTTTTGCCATTTTGTTTTTGGTTTTAAATTTATTTATTGGTTATTAAATTTTGAATGATATGCACCGACTTCCAAACAAAGAAACCGAGGGCAACAATACAAAGGTAAAAAATAACGACAACCGACGTGTTTTCGTTTTCGTCTTGGTCTTGGTCGTCAAAGTAATTGAAATCTGCTCCCATGTTCGTATTCAATTTTATTTATTAATTGTTTAAATTCGTCCAACGACCTAATGACGTAATAATCGACACCGCATTTTTTCGCCTTTTCCTCAAATTCGATTTGTTTTGGCGATTGCTTACCCGTCGGTGTTTTCATTTCAACCCAAAAATGTCGCCCTTTGTGATTTATGTATAAATCGGCAACTCCCGACATGACGCCCGTACGTGCCAATCGGTGTTGATTTTCGTTGGCAATGTGAAAACACATCGACAACGGCGAATGAATGGGCAGACAATACGTGTTGTGATACCAACGCCAACATTCGTGTTGAATCAATTCTTCGCTTTTATCCAATTCGTTCTGCGAGGCGTTCGATTTTGTTTTTTTTGTAGGTTTTAACAAGTTTTGTATTGCCATAAATAAGTTTTATTTGTTCGAGCATTATTTCGACGTCAGCAATTTCTTCCGCAACGTTATCTTTTGCCTTTTTAATTAAATCGGTGTTTCGTCCGTCTTTTCCAACAAAACGCAATTTCAAAATTGCTTGGGTCAATTCAGCCAATTCTTCAATTGTTTTCAACGTTTGCTCCTCGCTTCCATAGAATGCGATTGCGTTGGATAAAGTTTCAATATTCATTCTATTATATTTTCAATGTGTAAATCGTTGGAGTTCAAACGTTTGTCGTTGGTCCCTTGAACGTTTACTTCCTTTTCGACGCAAAAACGAATGAATTCTGACGTTGAACCGAACACGATTGCGCGTTGTTTTAGTTTTTCGTACGTTTTTTCCTCCAAACGTACCTGAATAGTCCTTGTTTTCATTAGGTACAAATGTAGTACAAAATGTAGTACAAAACACGAAATCGCGAAAATTTTGTAACACCTGTAACACCTGTAACACCAACTTTTAATAGGCAGGACAAAAACGAAAAATCATTTCATTTTTGTAGTACAATTTGTGTTCAGTGCTTTTCCTATTAACTCTTTTAGTTGTTTTTGTATTTTTGCTGTTACAGTGGCTCTAATCGAATGGTTTTCAATCGGTTACGTGTAACAGCACTGCTGTTACAGTGCTGTTACAGCTGTTACAAAAAAATGTTACATGGTTGGTTTACAAAGAGTTAACAAAAATTTTGTAACAGCACTTTTTCGCGAAATGGCAAAAAAATAATTGACGGATTCGCAATTTGTAGTACAAAATGCAAAACATACACTAAAATACACCCCTTTTGTACTACAAATAGGTGTATGCTGGTGTATGTTTTTGGTGTTTTTTGGGCAAAAAAAAAGTGTGTAGTACAAAAAAAGGGCAAAATTGCCCTTTAATTTAACATTTGTAGTACAAAACGCAAAAAGCGTAAAAAGTTACGATTTCATGGAATTGGTGAATTCAAGGAGTTGGAGGATTTCTTCGTTGGATAATTTTTGGATTTTTTCGACCAATTTTTTCCGAATTGCCTCCATTTTAGACGTGCGACGATAAAACTTGATTTCAGATTTGGTAAAAAAAAGTCGTGTCGCGGAATTCAACGATTTTCGGGTTTCGAGGTCAAATGTTTCGTTAAACAAATGGTTTACGTTTCGCGTCCATGCCGTGAATTGTTTCGTGTGATGTGTCGCGTCGTCCACGGTGCGGACAATCCACGTCGCGCCGTGTTGGTCGTACAACTGCGCGTCAACTTCGATTTTCTTGTTCATAGATGTGTGATTTGTAGCAAGTTAGACATAGTTTCCCGTTGCCAGATTCAAAAGTATCTGGCAACGGTTCATAAAAATGTGAAAATTTTACCTCGTTACACCCAAAACAAAATTCTTTTGTTCGTGGCGGACGGTTATCGAGGTCAAAATGGAAGGTCGTCATGTTGGGGAGCAAATTCTGATTGAACCGTTTTCGGTTGTTGAACCTGTTGACTTTGTTCCGTTTGCGGTTGTGATTTTGATTCTGTATTCTGTCCGACGTTTTCAATCCTCCAAATGTCCAACGTGTTGAACACCTTTATTTCGCCTTCTTTATTCGTCCATTCGCGACCACGGAGGTTAAATTGGATTTTTACGAGGTTGCCAACGGCGAATGAATCCAACAACGTCACGCGGTCTTGGGACGCCTGGAGTTCGATTATTTGAGGGTACTGCGTCGAATTGTCTTCGATTACCACGGTGCGCGTTCTGAATTTTTCGCTCACCTGTTTTGTTTCTCCGATTCTTTTGATTGTTGCTGTGATTTCCATTGTTTTGTTTTGATTTTGGTTTATTGATTAATTATTAAAAAGGTAAATTTTCGGGCGGGGGCGATTGCATTATATTTTCGTTGCGTTTCTTGACGTGGTAAGTTCGCGCGACGGTTGAACCGATTCGTTTCAAAACCTGATTGAAACCCATGTTTTTCAATTCCGCCCCCAGTTTTGTGTAGTTGAAAATTCTTTGAGCAGAGTTGGTTTCGATGTAGTTTTTAATTTGTGTATTGGTCATATATTCGCCGTCATATTCCGAATTCGGCTTCATGAAATGTGTGTCAATCAACTCCGCTTCTGGGTTCGTTGCAATGAAATTGTCCGACGATTGTTTAAGGAGTTCAATGTCGGCGGAAGTGAATTGCCATTTGTACCCAGATTTGTAAAGGTCATAAAATGCCATAAATAACGCGTTTTTGTCGATTGCGTTATATTTCGCATGGTCGATTGAAAGGACGTTTATTGGAACAATACGTCGGTTGCCCGTTGGGTCTGAAATAAGGTTCAGGTCGTTCGTCGTTCCGCACAACACAGAAATACGCTTCATTTCCTTGTGTGAACGTCCATAAGGTAAACGAATCGAAAATGATTGTTTAGACGTCAATTCTTTCAACCGACGTGCCTCCTGTTTTGATTTTCCGCCGAATTCGTCGTCCATTATAACCAACTTTTTACACATAAGAATATCGTCGTCCTTGCCCATATCCAATTTTGATTCAGCGTAATATGGCTGTAATGCTGTGGGCAATAATCGACGAAAAAATTCGGTCTTGCCAGTATTTTGCCGCTCACCAGCCAAGACCAATACCAATGGCGAATATATGCCGTGTGCTGAAGAAATGATTCCGACGCCCCATTGCGTGAGCCATTTTAGGACGTTTGGCGTGTCGGTGTTAATGCAATCTGCAAGTTGTTCAATTAGTGCGGTTGACCGTTGGACATTTTTCGCCTCTTGAAAAAACTCAAAAAATGGGTTATATTGTTCGATATATTCGGAAAAAATATATTTCGTGAAATAATCGAACGAAATTTTTTGTCCCTCGGTTGACGTCGTCAAATTAATGAACATGGTGTTCAATTCCATGTCGTTGATTATTTTTGGCAATCCGTCAATCAAAACGTTTCGGTCTTCGAAATTGTTTGTAATTACGTTGAATCGGATTCTGTAATTCGACTGCAAGAACAACTGAATTATTTCCGCCTGTGTTTCGCCGACCATTTCAAGGGAAACGTTTTTTTCAAAAACCGCCGTCGCGACCTCTTCCGCCAACTGGACGTCAAGACCCGAATCTTGGGCAATCTTAACAACCGAATCCTTCGAACGCGATTGTTTTTTCGCCATTTTCGAAATGTTCTCCAATTGGTATGACTGCTTAGATTTCAATTCAATTCCAGCCATTTTTGCCAAATGGTAAAATGAACCTATTCGGATTTTAGTCGCACCGCCGTCGCGGATACAATAAGTGAATTGTTTGTCGCAATTCTTTTCCTCATATTTCGAATTTTGTGAACAAATCGCGTGAAAATAACGACGACCTCCTTCGTGGAATTCAGAAGCCAACGCAAACCCGATTGTCAAATAATTTTGGTATTCACCACTCGTTAAATCCTTGCCCGACGTGACAATGTTTTGAATCAATTGTTCGAATTCGTTGCCCGTCAAAACCGTTGCAAATGATTTCGGTTCGCGTTCCTTTTTTGGGTATTCTTTGAAAACCTTTGCTTTTTGGTTAATAAAAAGGTTTTGGTCAATGGAAAGAAAACGAAGACGGCTGACATTCGAACAACTTTTGTCAATCAATTGCGTGTACGTCCTAAAATAATAGTTTTTTAAACCATTGTACGCGTCAGCGTGTCGGTTGGCGTCGATACGAACCAGCGCAGCCAATCCCTCGCCAGAAGCCGAATAAAGAACCGAATACGTGTATTGGTCGTTCTCCAAAGTCGTTTTGAAATCTGAAATATTTTCAACGTGGTCAAAATCGATGCAAATAAAACCCGAATGTTGTTTCAAATTCGCATTAGCAACCTTTTCGTTGAACGTCCCTGAAATGGTAACCGCAGGAATTCTATTTTTTAACCGTGTGCGGACGTCCTTCGGTTGCCCCTTGGATTCTCGAAACGCGTTAATTTCTTCCGAAAATCGTCCTGTTCTGACGTCGTTCAAATATTCGCGAATGTCGATTTCTTGGAAATCGGTCGGCGACATGATGTTTTTTAGAAAATTGATTTTCATACGCCGAAACCAGATTTGTAAATTTTGGAACAAAGGTTGGCGTAAAAAATATCGTCACCCCACTTTTGCAACGCCTCGTCCCCTCCGATTTCACGTTTGTGGCGATTAATAAATTCTACGGTTTGCGTTATTTCCCAAACTTTAGCTTTTGAATCGTTGGCGTTTGGAACGACAGACATCTTGGATTGGCGAATCAGTTGTTGACAAAAACAACAATTTATTGAAACGAGGTCAGTCTGTGGTATTGGATAATAGCGAGGAGGAAGCGTTTTTTTACATTTTGCGCAGGTTTCCATAGGTGAAGAACAATATTAAATATTAACGCCACGACCAGTTTTGAGATTGAAAAACCTGCGAAGTTGAAAAATCAAAAAACGGTCGGGCGTTAAATTCTTGAATGTCATGATTTCGCAGGTTGTATTGATTTGGTTGCAAATGTAACAATAAAACTAATTCAATGTAGGTTGTTTAATAAAAAAATTTGCAGGAGGTTCGGTTTGACACAATTTTTGGATTTTACGTTCGCGATAACCGTCCTTGTATTGTTTCGTGTCCCAAAATCGTTCCAACCCTCCTTCGAGTTTTTGATTATGGTACAAAACCATTTCAACAAAAAACTGTTTGTATTTTTTAAGACGCGCGAGGTCGAAAAGTTCGTCGTAATTCAAATCGTACAATTGGCGACCTTTAAGCGTTTTGTAGGCAATTTCAACCAATTCCCCTTCTGTCGGCGGAATGGTTTTTTTGTCGAATTCGTATTGACAAAATTCACACACACGCGCCGACGCCGAAACAACTGCTTCGCATTTTGGACATTCCTTGATTGCTGGGGCTTTTGATTGTGCCTTTTTTACGTCCTTGGCAAAAAATATTTTCCGCCAATCGCGGTCTTGTTCCCAGTGTCCCAAACGTGGCACGTTTTCGCCGTAATCCCAAATTTGAAACGTATTTTTCGTTGGTGTAACGCGTGAACCACGACCGCACATTTGCAACCAAAGGGCAACGGACATTGTTGCACGGTTTATGATAACCAACCGAATGTCGGGGACGTCGAACCCAGTTGTGGCAATGGAAGCGTTCACCAATACGCCGTTTAGTGAATGTGTGAATGCATCGATATTTTCGTCACGAATTGACGTTTTTTGTTTTGAATGCACCAACCAAGTTTTTATACCGTGCCGTTGAAATTCGTTGAACGTATGTTCTGCGTGGTCAATGTTGACGCAAAAAACAATCGTTTTCATTCCTTCGCCCTTTTTGACGTAATCCTCAACAACGCCCAAATATGTTTTCGGTTTGTTGAATAATTGGTCGAGTGTCTCCTTTGAAAAATCGTCGCCCTTTACTTTCAACGTTGAAAAATCGGCGTCAACCGCTTTTTTCAAAAACGTTCGTGGTTTGGAAAGGAATCCAAGGTCGATAAGTTCAGGAATATCAACAGGGCAAACAATTTCATTGAACAAATTGCACATTGACGGCTTTGTTATTGGCGTGGCGGTTGCGCCAATGACGTAACCTGTATAATGCGCCAAAACCTTTTTGAAATTGCCAATATGTGCTTCGTCAATAATAAGGAGGTCGAAGTTGTTAATGTTAACAGCCCCACTTTCAATTTGGTTAAAAATAGTTTCAACCATTCCGATTTTACAACCATTGTTGTTGAATTTTGACGCTTGTTTGACCAATTCTTTTCGGTGTGTCAAAATCAAAACCTTTTTGCCTTTCATGAATGCCTTCCAAGCGATTTCGGAAAACACAACCGTCTTTCCTCCTCCTGTCGGAAGGCAAAGGACAACGCGTTTGAAACCTTTCGCGAACATTTCCTGAATCAGCGCCGTGCAGTCGTTTTGGTATTTTCGGAGTTGGGTCATTTATTTTGGTAGTTTTTGTGTTTTGTTAATAGGTAATTGGCTGGGTTTCTTTTTTAATTGGCGACAATCCCAGTTCTTTTTCTTCTTTGTTCAATCGCAAACGCTCAATAAAACCACGCCAAAATGAATCCGTCATTTGCATATAATCTCGCGCAGCTTGTTCGACTTCTTCCATTGTAAAAATTTCTTCTTTTTCCATAAATTTATTTGTTAGTTGTTAAATACGTTGTTACTATTCTGGCAATTATTACAATGCAAGGCGTCACGATTAAAAATAAAACAGCGTTTTCGATTTTTTCCTTCGTTGTGTAAACCGTTTTTGTCTTAATGATTGAAAACTTATGTCGTTCAACCTCGATGTTCAACGTTTTTTTTGCTTCGTCCACATTGGCGAATACGTCAACGGTTTCCCAATGCATCAATCCTTCCTTTTGAACCTGCAATTCAACCCATTTGTAATTTTTGATTTTAATGATTCTGTAACGTGTCATTTTCAAAGTTTTAAGGTGCGACCAGTTACCCAGTCGCACCGATTAATTAAATGTTGAAAAAATTGTTGTTTAGCCAATTACGGCAGTCTTTCACGCGTTCAATCATTGCGTCAATGACTTGTTCGTCACGCTTGAAATTAATTTCAAAAACGCGTTCCTTCGGAGCAATATCGAATTCCCAAACCTTATTGTAAAATTGGTAATTAGGAAAATGTTTCTTGAACAACTCAACGTCCACGATTGAATTTATTTCAATGTCTTGCGCCTTTTCAACGAACGCTGGTTCGCCAATCTCGAAGCCTTCATAAACCAAATTTTTGATTTCGCGTTCGATTAAATTGGCAGGTGTATTGACCAAACAATACACAATCGTGTGTTCCTTTGCGCCTGTTAGGTGCATATAAACCTGCCCTTGGTAAAAATAAGCGTCGTCGGGTTCGGCGTCAATTATTGACGGCAATGTTGACCAATTCCAAACGCTCTTAATGTCAAATATTGATTCCGCCTTTTCGATTGATTCGCCAATGTACGTGTCACATTCGCCAGTGAAGAATTCGTTGGTCAATCGAATGTCGTTCTTAACAAAAAAATGTTTTTTAACTGCTGAATATAACGTCAAACTATCTTCTTCAACCTTCAAACCTTTTTCGGTGTACTTGTTACCAATTTCCGCTTTGCGTCCCCAACATTTTTCGCGGTACAATTCAACAAGTTTTCGTTGGCAGGTGATTGAATGGTCAACGTCCCATTTCTTTTTTACGCCTGTCATTATTGCGCCCATTGAAGAAGCGCGAAACAGGAAATTGTCGGCATTTCTTGGTTTCATTTTTTGAATGTATTGAGTTTATTAATAAAAGCCTCTTGGTGTTCAGGTTTGACGTGCATTTTGTACGATTCCAATTCCTCGACAGTTTGCGCATTGTTGATTAAAGTCAAAATTCGTTCTTCTACCTTATTCACCACTGGCAACGCCTGTTGTGTCGTTGGCATTTGAATGAAATCGGTGTCCGTCACGTCGCCTTCGCCAATTTCAGACCCAGTGATTGTGTCGTACAGCCATTTACGCGCCTTGCGTGTCGCCTTGCCAATTACGGCGTCCGTACCCATGAACGAGTTCATTTTTACGGGAATTTCCAAGTCACGTTCAAAACTTGAACCGTTCAACGACCATTTTATCCTCATTACAATCGCCGCTCCTGTCTTGTCCGCATTAATTCGTGGCAACGACGGAATGATTTCGTAATGAAGACCTGCAATGTTTTTTAATAAATATCCCAATCCTTCCTTCGTTGCATACATTGAACCAGAAATGATGTTGAATTGGTTTCCCACGGTTTGCAATCCCGACAATGTCGCTTCGATAACCGCGCGTTTAACGACGTCCTCTGGGTAGCCTTCAGCTTTGTCGGTCTTGAATCCGAGTTTGTTGTTTTGCAATGCCATGATTGGCTTCATAATTTCTGGCGACAACATTTGTTGCAATTCAACGATTGCTGTTGAAATCATGAACGCCTTTTCGAATTGTTCAAGCGTTGAACCTTGCGTCAATACGTTCGAAACCTTTTGGTTCAAAACCTTGGCGACTTCCATTCGTGTGGGTTGTTTTTCTGACATTTTTGTTGTTTTTATTGGTTAATTTATTTATTTATGGTTTTTTAAATACAAGTATATTTTGGTGAACCTTAACGAGTTTTTGCGATTTCATGTTTCCAGATGCCCTCATTGAAGCAGATGCAATGGAATTCAACAATATACCTTCGTTGTAAAAATTCATACCACATTTACAAAACGCAGAAATCGTGTCTGGTACAAATCAGATATAATTTCCATTTTTATCTCTCACCTCGCCAACCACAAAAACTGCATATCCACCGCGTTTTAATTTACTGCAACTTTTGGCTATTATTTGTTCATAGCATTCCAAAAATTTGCTGTAAGGCATATTCGAAATATCTCCTTGCAAATCCGAATACACTTCCAAATCTGCATACGGCGGACAACTGAAAACCATGTCAAAATCATGCGAAAACGTGTCGTTCAAAACAACATTTGAATCGCCAGCATACCATTGTGGCTGATTATCGACTGCGAGAATTTCCAAGGCGTTTTCGCGATTTGCGTCAATTTGTTCTTGCCGTATATCAATACCCGAATATTTATATCCTAATTTGTTGGCAACGATTCCGCGCACCGAACCACCTGCAAAAGGGTCAAGTATTGTTCCGTTTGTCGGACAAAACCACGTGTATAAAACTTCGCACAAAGCTGGGTCGAAAATAGAAGTGTCGTTCATATTCATTTCGCCGTTTGTAGGTTTTTCTTTTAACCAATCGGACATATTGAAAGTTTTTGCGTCGCGACCGATTTCTGATTTTATACCGAGTGTTTTCCAAAGTTTTTTGCGCTTCTGCCAATTACCGCTCTTGGTGTCCAATACCGAAAACGGCGGTTCAATGAATTTATCGCGCAAAATGACGTCTTTTATTATTTCCTGTCCAAATAAATCAAATTCTTTATTCATGTGTAGTTGTTTTTTTATTGGTTATTATTTTGAATGATTTCGTACCTAATTTCGCCACCGTCGAAGTCAGGGCGTTCTATCAACAATTGCAAGTCGTTCGCGTCCGCCCATTGTTGTATTTCCGCCAATCTGAATTTGTCCAAATATGACGCATCGAAATATTGCGTTCTAATTTCACCGATAACCATTGCGCCAATTTGAAGGGCAGCGATATATTTTCTACTCGACGACGTTTGTGTATTGTTCAACGGCAACCCGTCAATCAAAATTCCTTCTTCGTCAATCGAAATTCCTTTCGGAAAATTAGCCTTCGCAACCATGTCGCGACGTTCCTGTTCGATTTCTTTTACCTTGAAATCCGCCTTTGCAGCCTCCATTTTCTTTTGTTCAACCTCGGCTTCCAAAGCCTTGTATTCAACGTATTTTTGTGCCTGAACGTTTTGTTCCGACGCAGACAACAGCAACGCGTCTAATTCCTGCAAACGCGCGTCGTCGGGTCTTTCGACAATGAAATCGGGTTCAGGTTTTTTTGTGGGAGGTTCTGGATACAATGAAGCTGTGTCTTTCAATAATTGGATTGTTGACTTAAAGTTTTCAATGAACTGAACCAACTCAACTCCTTTATAGCCATGGGATTGAAAGAAGTTTAAACCTTTATTTAAGTCATTCAAAACATTAGCCTTCGCAATTTGTTCTTGGTTATGTCGTGAAACTTCTGCGTCAATCGACTTGCAAATTTCATAATAATGACGCGATTTCTCGGCTTCTTTCGTTGTCCATGCCTCGCGCAATTCATTGTTGTGTTTTTTATTCAATTCCCACAACATATTTAAACGCTCTCGTTCCGTTTCCTTTTCCGCTTTCAATTGTTCCATGTCAACGAAATCAACTTTCTCGACCGCAATCATTTTTGAATATTTCACGTGGTAACGTTCCGCTTCTTCGTTACGCGCCTTGCGTTCGTTGTATGCCGTTTTGTAACGTTCTTCCAACGCCACGAAATCCAAACCAGAAATTTTACACAGTTGTTGAACTTGTTCCTTGGGCGTTGAATTCAAAAATTTGTCAATGTCGAACATTTCTGGAAAATACTTTTTGCCGAACGCAACCGTCACTGGCGTTTTGACATTTTCCGACGACACAAAAACCAATTTGTCCTTGCCGTTGTTGTCGAACTCCCAAATGAATTTTTCGCCGTTGTCCAACGTCATTTCACCGTTCCCTGCCGTTTCTCCGTTCCTTACCATTACGTCTGGACGAATGAATCGGATTCGGTCGGCAATGCCACGCAAAAACGAAGTTTTTCCCCTGTCGTTGCCACCCGTAACGATTGCCGTGCAACCGTTGAAGTCAATTTCTAAGTTTGTGATTGCCTTAAAATTCTTGATTTTAATTTGTTTGATTTTTGCCATTGTTATTGATTTTTTGGTTTATAAACTCTTGAAATTGGATGGCTTTACTTCCTTCAATGCTTCGAATGTCAATTTGTGATTTTATGGTTCTAATTCCGTGCAGAACCGTTGCGTGGTCGAGGTTCATTGCTTTGCCAATTGTTTCCAACGAATAATTGACACGTTTGTTTGTATAGATAACAAACATTACGCAATGCCGAGCGAAAACAAAATCGCGTTTGCGGTTTTTTTGGATTAACTTTTCGCGTGGCATTTGAAAATATTCACACGCCAATTCAATGAACTCGGACACCGTAGGCGGAAGGCGAAAAATATGTGTTTGAACGTATTGAATTTCTGGAATTAGCATATAAGACACCGCCTTCATGCTTACTTCATGCGCCTGTAATTTCATTTGAAAGCGTTGTTTAACCACATGATTGAATTCATTGCTTGGTCGTATTCAGAATAGAATTCCGCCTCGGTACAATCCTTGTATTTCTCGATTTGGTCAATCGAAAGGGCGTCGGAATACACGAGTTGGATTTGTTTTTTGCCCTTCATATTCAACACAAAAATGTATTGTTCACGGTTGAGAATTTTGAACACTGAACCGTTTAACGGGGATTTGATAAATTTTGGAAATTCCATGATTTGCAGGTTTTTTTATTGGTTAATATGCCTCTCGGCATTTCGGCTATTTAAGCCTCGTCAGTTAACCTATTTAGAAATCAATACGCTCTACCCATTTTCTGTCAACCTTTACAATTGACGAATCGCGTCTTACAACCGAACAAAAACCGTCTTTTGTTGTTGCAAAAATCAATGCAGATTTTTCAAAATTGTTTCGCACAATATTTTGAATAATAAATTCATGGGTCTCTTGTTTTTTGAAGGAAACTAATTGCCCTTTTTTTAAGTCTGAAATTTTCATTGTCGCAGGTTTTAATGGTTTATAATGACACAAATATACAAACGTTTTTTAATTGTGCAATAAAAATAATACATTTTGTTAAAAAAATAAATATTTTTTTTCTTGATTTATATGTATTTTTGTACTATGAACGCCGAAACAATTAAAAACGCTGTCGCAGACAGCGGATATAAACAAAAGTACATTGCCGAAAAAATAGGCATTACACCCACATATTTGAACAACATATTGAACGGCAAAAGGCCGTTGAAATTACATATTGAAAAAAAGATTGTTGAATTACTTGGATTGTGATTGAAACGCCAATTCGACGGCTTCTTGACCGCTCGAATACAATGCCTCCTCCTGTGCAACGCTCAATCCGAAATCTGTTGCCGATATGCCCAGACCGTCAATGCAAATAGTTCGTTGCGTGTTTTCTGGTTGTTTCCCCAACACGAAGTTTTGCGCATTCAATAGCATTGACCATTGCGCAGAAACCATTTTTTTAATTTCTCCAAATGCAAGATTTGTACGCGGTTGTGGTTGACCGAGGTCGTTGAAATGTATGCCAATTGTCTTGTCGTTTACTCCGTCCGTGTCGAACGCGTCAATTGGGTAATTGTAAACCAATCCGCCGTCATTGTAAATGTCGCCTTCCAATTTATACGCCCTAAAAAACCACGGAATCGACATTGAACACCGCACCGCCTCCCAAACTTTTATATTTGGCGTCAAATCGGCGTCAAATCGCTTTATTGATTGGGTATTCATGTTACACGCGAACACCACAAGATTCTTAAATCCCTTTGCCTTCCAATCGGCAAACGTTGAGTTTTCTTCACCAGTTGCGCCGTGAATCAATTCCTTCAGCCAACGTGAAAATGTCGTCGCTGGGTGCAATCCATATTCTGAAAAATCATTCGGAAAATCAAAAACATTTCCGTCCTCGAAACTTTTGAAATCAGTTGATTTTATTATCGTTTTAATTTGTTGCGAACCGTAACCGCATGAAAATAATGTCCCCACAATTGCACCTGCCGAAACACAAGCAACGTTTTTAATTTGTTTGTCCAATCCGTATTTTTCGAAAACTGACAACGCCCCAGCCTCGGCAATGCCACGGACACCGCACCCGACAAGGGCAAGATTTTCAACGTTTTTTAAATTCATGATTTTTGCTGGTCGTCTTCGATTTTTTTAAACAAATCCAATACCGATTGCAATGTAATTTTTCCGTCCGCATTGCGTACCAAAAAAGACGAAACCGCTGTCGCTGCAACCACTTCGGCATTTTTTAAAACGTCGTGCCATTGGTCGGCAGTCGTCGGGAACGAATGTTGTGTTGCCCACGTGTACAAAAATGTACCGACGGCACTAATGACAGCCAAAAAAATCGTTTGCAAGGTTTGATTCCTTGACAATGCAAGGAATTCGCTTTCTATCTTTTTCATTTTACAGGTTGATTTGGTGTTGACGCAGGTGCTGGTGTTGGAACGGCGTTATTTATTGCCACAATTCCGTTTGCAATCGCCTCAGCAACTTGTTGAACAATCGCTTGGTTTCCGCTCAATTCCTCGATTTGACTTGCAATTTGAATACCCTTCAAAAACGCGTCTTCGGTTTTGTTGCCAGTTGGTTCAAGTTTTTGCCCTGTTATTGCCTTTTCTGCATTTACCAAAAAAGGAACAACGGTGTTTTCGGCAAATTTTTCGAGGACGATAAATTCGTGTTTAACCGCCGTGGCAATGGTTTGAATTTTTTGAACGATTTGAATTTTCATTTTGTTGGATTTAGTTCGTTTAATGATTGTACAAGATAAAAATATTCGTTTTTGTCGATTTCTCCATTTGCTAATTGTCCTTTGTGGATATGCTTTGACGTTGAACATGACGTTGCCAATATCAAAAACAACCCAAGGATTGCAAGGAGCAACGAAATTGAAACATAACGAACTTGTTTTGTTGAAATCATACGTTAAATTTAATTAAATTATCAATTCTATTTAACCAACCTTTTAAAAATCTTTCTTGCGTTTGGTCTTTCATAGCTATTGCCGTCACGTAATCGCGTCTTAATTGGCAAATTTGGGCGTAAATTTCCGATTCTGGCGCGGAATTTATCGCGTCAATGGTATGTTGCCCAAAAACTCCGTCCGTGGTTATATGTGCGGAAAAATGAGAATCCAACAATTGTTGAACTTCTAATTCAGGATAATAACGCCCAGCCAACCAAATCCAATCTACAATCATGTTCGCCACGCGTTGCGACGCAATTTTGTCGCCCAACGCCTTGTCCCAATAATTCGGCTTGAAAATAATCAACCAATCCGAATCCGACATAGAAATAAAACGGTCGTGGTGTTCCGTTCCAAAAATTGATTCCCACACGGTAATCGTTACGCCTTTGTTGGTTTCCTGTCCTTTGTCATTTGGGTCGTTCACATAACCACCTTCTGCGGTTTTAATGAAAGGAACGAGTTTCGAAGCGTCTGCCATATTTTTATAGGTGAAAAAGTTTTTTTGCAAACAAAGTCGCCACGCTTCCAATCGCTGCCGACACAACGCCCAACGCCCAGAAAGCCCCTTTTTGTTCGTGGTGACGACGGTCGAGTTCAATCAGTGCCGTTTCGTGCTTTTCCAACATTTGTTCCCTTTGTTTTTGATTTTGCAACAACAATTCAAGTTTCAAATTCAAATTGTTCAAATGTAAGTTTGTTTCGGAAGCGATTTTGTCGCTCTTTTCAATGTGTTCACGAACAACCTCGCGGAGTGAAAATGTTTCTCGTTCTGTTTTTAACGGCGTCATTTTTATGGGTGAGTTTGGTTTAACCGAAAAACATTCTTAGCTGAATCTACTTTAGATGCATCAAGTTGGAACAATCCAAACAATAATTGACCGACCTGCGACGTTTTCAATGAATCGTATTTCGTTCCGTAACGTTTGTATTCTTGAATATCGCCTTGGTTCAACATAACACCCTTTGAATTTACTAAATCAACTGTATAACGAATGCGGATTTGGTTCAAATCCCCCTCAATGTAACAATTCCGAATTGTCAATTGATTATACGCCGATTTTGTGGTGTCAAAATCCAAACGTTTTGTTGTTATCTGCGCCTTGGCAAATAACGGAACAAACATTGCAATGAATAAAATCTTTTTCATAGTTTTTCAATATAAAGTTGCCCAAATTCCGTTTGTTGTTGTTGCAAATCCAGACGTTGCGGAGGATATTGATGACGGCGGTGTCGTTCCGCTGAATGTATTCAATCTTGCCTCGGTGAACGAATTGTTTGTGTAATCTAAAACAGATAATCCTGATTGATAAGCCGTGGTTGCTGAAAACTTAAAAGGTCCTGAACCCATTGAACCTGCCATATAAAAAACTATGTAGTAAATACCTGCAGGTGCAACGGAAGACGAATAATTGTTCAATCCCCCGAATGTCAATGATTGATTTCCACTGTTTGCAATCCACGAAACGCCAGTTGTCGAATACGCTTGTAAAGTTAACGTTCCTGCCGAATACGAATACAATGCAACTCCGCAATAATTCGTTGACGACGAACCAGACGCTGGTTGGTAACAATTATATTTTACTCCCGTCAATGTTGTTGCCGTTGGTAAATATACTCCTATCATGTACGCGTACCCACTCGAAGCGGTCAGTCCTGTGTTAACCATTTGAGGTGTCATTCCAATTGGCATTGCTTTTATTGTTGAGCCAAGCAAACCAATTGATGTTAAATTTGGATTTGGAACACTCGACCAACTCGCATTTCCCGAAGCGTCAGACGTCAAGACGTTACCTAAAGCAGGTGTACCGTACGGATATTTCATTTGACCCGAACCGTCAATCGAAAATCCAAGTGTGTTCGAACTGTTTTCAACACGAAGCGACGTGTACAAATTCGTGTTTCCTGTCCCTGTCACGTGCAATGTTGCTGTCGGCGTGGATTGATTAATTCCTAATTTTAACGTATTCGTGCCGTCTGAAATATTACCTAAATGAGAAGCAGAGACTGTTGCACCTGAACCAATTGCAACACAATAAGATAAACCGTTTGCTGACATATCGCAACCATACCCGAGAAATGTATTATAAGAACCTGATATATTTGTATGTGTACCTGCATTATAACCAATCGCTGTGTTTCCCGTGCCGTAATATGTTGTACTAAGTGCATTATAACCAATACCAACCGACCCCAAAGAATTGGCTGCATAAACACCAGCATTATAACCGATACCAACTGAATAGCCATTTCCGTATGAACCATTTCCTGTATTTAAAGCCTGATAACCAATACCAACATTCCCAGTACAATTACTACCTTGACAAGCATTTGACCCAATAGAAACATTTGAACTTCCACTCGTAACTCCCGCTTCGTAACCAATACCCACATTTTTATTGTCAGTTGTTATATTTTGCAAACAATATAGCCCTATACCAACATTCCCCCCTCCTGATGTTAAACTTTGCAATGTTTTATAACCCATTCCAATATTATAATTTCCACTCAAAGCCCCTTGATAAATTTGATAACCAATACCAATATTTATATATCCACCAGTCCCAATTTGTGAACCAATCAATGTATTGTTGTAATTTTCACCGAGTGTTCCAACTTGATATCCCAAGGTAGTTGAACCGTTTGGGTTTATTGCTCCTGAATAAGTATTATTAACTTTGAACGCAAGTCCAACGTTATCAGTTGTTCCAATAAAATTAGTTCCCAATGTAGTGCCTGAATTTCCCGACAACGACCAACCTGACGACGGTGTTGCCCAAGTTCCGTCGCCACGCCAAAACGTTGTTGAACTCGCGGACGTTCCGCCGTTCAAATTGCTCACAGGCAAATTTCCAGTAACGCCACCGTTTCCGCTTGACGCAAGATTGACGGCAGGAATATCCGCGCCAACCAATGCACGAAACGTCGGAGTTCCACTCGAGCCGTTTGGATTTGCAAAAACATAATTTGCCGAGCCAGAAGCTAATGACAACGTCCCAGTTGCTGTATGCGACGATTTTGTCAACGACAATGACGAAGACGAAAACAACGCCGACGGAACGGTCAACGTAATCGAACTATCAATTGTATTCGGAAGGTCGATTGCATAAATACTTCGAAAACTTGGAATTGTTGTCCCTGAAGTATAGCCTCCGAAAAATTGCCGAGCAGATTGGTTCGCAAGTGAAGCCGAAAACGTCCCGCTTGTAGTAATTGGACTCCCACTTAACGAAAATATCGAAGGTAACGAAAGACCTACCGACGTGACGCTTCCCGAACCTTTACCGTTAAACGTGTTCCAATCCGCGCTTGACAAATATCCGTTTGTTGACGCCGTTGCTTGTGAAATCGAAAACACGCCAGTTAAATTATTGTAGGACAACGGCGACGTTGCGGACAATGACGTCAACCCAATAACCGATTTCCAACCCAACGTACTCGCGTTATCAATACTATACAAAACTTGTCCTGCCGTTGGAGTTGCGCTCGGAAGCGTCATGATTGTATTCGCTGACGGCGCACCAGCAATGATTGAAGTTGAATAAATATTTGAGCCGTTATACAAAACCAATGAACCGTTGTAACTCCCTGCGCTTCCAGACGTCAAACTTAAATCGCCAGTTAATGCCGTTGCTTCCAATGTGTTTCCAAGGACAACTTTTTTTGTTGAACCAACAAACGGAACAAATTGGTTATTTGCTCTCGATTGGCTTTCAACAATTGACGTGTCTGTGTTCAATGTTATTTTTGTTCCTGTAACGATTTTTTTTATTGCGTAACCATTCACAACCGAACTATCAACGTATTGAGGAATATTGAGCGTTGAACCCGACAAAGTACTTGCGCCAGAAGTTCCTGACGTTGTCAATGTGATTGCGTTTTGTTTGCCGTTGAATGTCGTCCAATCTGAACTTGCCAAATAGCCATTGGCTGAACTCGTTGCAACTGGTATTGAAAACACACCAGTCGAATTGTTGTATGCCAATGGTGACGTTGCGGATAAGTTAGTCAATCCAAACGGGTTCACCCAACTCAAATTTCCGCTGTTATCCGTTTGCATTATTTGACCCAATGTTCCAGCGGACGGCGGAAGATTCAACGTGTACGACGTTGTGTTGGACGTTGACGTTAATGCCGTGGAATAATAATTCGAAGCGTTTGCCAAATATAACGTTCCCGAAGTTGTGTGCGCCGTTCCAACAGTCACAGACGTTTTGCCGATTGTTGTTGCTCCAGACAACGTTCCAACATTGGTCAAATTTTTGCCGTTTAAATCAACGTTTTTTGTGGCGTTTGAATATGGCAAAAAACAATTGTAAGCGTAATATTTTGAAACAAGACCGTTCGCTCCTGTTGTGTCCGCCCAAATAAATATTCCGTAATTGTTCAAAAAATCCGAAATAGCAATTTTTTGCGTTGAACCACTCGCCCCAGTGTAATAATCCTTAATAAGAAAATCCCCCGTCGTCCCTGTCGTTGTTTGTGGCAAATCCTTTACTTTCGTTTGACCAAAAACGCCCAACGTTGATATAAAAAACAATATCAAAAACTTGATTTTTCCCATTGCTTAAAGTTATTAAAAATATGTTACGACCTGAATTTTCTTGTCCTATTATTAGCAGGTTTGAATTTCAATTGAACTGGCGCATTCATGCTTTGTAATTGGTAATAATTCGGCGAATATTCACTGTCTTTTATTACATATTTTGTCACATAAGACGCGTTATTCATTGAATTATAGTCGGTTATTGCCAACGAATCTGCCATCATAAAATCAATCCTCAAAATCGCGTGAATCCATTCTGGCAACATCAACAATTCGCATTCATATTGAATATTTGCACGGTCTTCAACAAACAATTGTTGCCCAAGGACGGTTTCAACATATTCAGAAACATAAGGCGTTTTTGCGTAACCAAAATACCCATTCACGCGAATTTGGTTGTAAACCTCCAGCGTTCCGTAATCCTTCACCAATGTGTCATTGGTAATGTCCGCAGTCGTTCCAGACAGCGTGTATTCCAATCGAACCGTTCCGTCGGCAATTTGTGGAGTGTATGGTTTCAAACAAAAAATGTACGAATTGACAGTTCCATTGCCAAAAATTGGGTCGGTGTAAGTACAAACGACGCGATAAGCTCCTGCGCCCAACGAAGAGTCGTTCAAAACGTTTGCCCAATTTATTTTAAACGAAACAAAATTTTGATTTTCCGAATTTGTATAAAATCCGTAAGCGTTATATGTTCCGTAAGTGTTATCGGAAATGGTTTTTTTTGTAACCCATGCACCACTTACAACTTTTTGCAACGTCAACACGGCAGCGGTTGTCGTGGTGTTGAACCACCAAATGACGGTTGAAATGTCGTTCGACGTCGCGTTCCCCGTATTGTCCGCCAATACCAACAACGAACAATCCTCGCAGCACGATAAATTCGTGGGCGTTGGGACGTTGACAGGATTTTGCACCGATATTGTCGCTGCCGAAATCGTGTTGAATGTGTCCAGACTTCTTGTTCCGTCGATTGCCATGTCGTTAATCTTGTAAAATATTAAGACCTCCGTCTGTCGTAATTGTAACGCTGTCGTCCGTGGTCAATGTTCCGTCAGAAATTTCATAAATGCGCGACGAAAAACTCAATTGCGTCGCATTGGTTGGGAAATTAGGGTCTTGCGTTGGGTCAAAATAAGCCAATCCGATAACAACGTCGCCGTATTGGTGAACAACAACTTTATTTGAACCGTCGACGGAATAAAACCACGAATTACCGTCAGACGCCCATTTCGACGAATAAATCCTTTCTCCAACAACTCCGCCTTGTTGGTACACCTCGACGTTCATTTCAACTGTCACGTATGCTGGTGACGTCGTTTTTTCAAAAAACGCAACTATCAACGTTTTTTTGAAAAGGTATGCAAATGAATTTCCGTCAATATAATACACCTGACCGTTAACCGTTTGCGTGAATGCACCGCCAGACTGGAGTTGTTTCGCACCACCAGTTCCAGACATTAACAAGGCGAGGTCGGACGATTCAAATGCAAATGTTTTTGCGTAAGTATAATCGGAATCGGTCAAATAATTATGAACGACAAACGGTTGTTTCAATTGGTATTGTTGTGGTGTTCCGTTTTCTGTTGCGGTGATTGATAATTCGTAATAAAGTTCCCACGAACCAGTTTGATATTGTTGCCAAAAATTATTCAATCCGTTGTTGGGCAAGGAAGGATTCAAAAAACTTGGGTCAGCCTGTAACAATGGCAACCATGTTTCCCAACGAACAATGAAAGGATAAATGGAAGTGAAATAATAACGTGTACCAGTGTCTAAATCTTGGCGACGTTTGACTTCAATGTATTTTCTAATTGAACCAACTGGGACATTGAACGGACGCGGTTGTTGAATGTCGAATATTTGCGTGTTGCCAGTCAACGGAATTGAAGCAAGAGGAACATTGAATTGGTCGAGTTCGAATTGTGACGTTCCGTTGTATGCAATTATTCTGGCATTTATGTTTGTCAATTTTATGCCAGACATTGTGCGCCCTGAACTTTCAATATAAAAGTTTGACGCAACAACAACTTCGTCTTGTGGGTAACAATCGAATGTATAAAGCGAACCGCCTGTGAATGTTTTTTGAACACCAGCATCGCCAGACCAATAACCAACAACTGCAGCTTGAACCAAATGTCCGTTGAATGTCGTTCCGCTTCCAACTGGTGCTGTTAAAGTAAAAACGCTTGTCGACGAATTCCACGTTGCCGTAAATCCTGCAGAATTATTAAATGTAGGCGCACCAAACCAAACATGAGTTCCCAAATTTGTGTTGGTATTTATTGATGATACCAACAAATTCATTGTTGTGTTCAAATCCGTTGTCCAATCAGCGTTGCCATACGTCAATGAATTTGTCGCGTCGCAAATTCCAATGTTTCCGCCACCGCTCACGATTGTTATATGCCACGTCAACGCCGTCGGGTCACTCGCCACAGTGTCCGTCGCAACGCCTTGAATCGTTGGGTCGGATTCTGGGTGACGCAACCATTTTGTTGAATCGACAACAATCATTGTTGGGTCACTCGTGTCAATCGTGAAGTTTTCAATGTCCGCTTGTAACGTCACCAAATCGGAAACGTCAGTTGCAAGTGTATAATTTTGAGTAATAACGTACAATAAATATGAAGGTATTTCACCGCTCGAAAGTTTGTTCAATGACCCAGTTAACAATTGAATCGTTCCTGTGATTGTCATTTGTGAATTGCTGTTCCATGTACCAACAACGTTCGACAATACCTGTCGATTTGCAACGCCGTATTGCGCACCATTAACCGAAGCCATTCCGACGGTTTGAATTGCACGGTCAAACATAAAATTATCGTCCAACGTGTCGCTCGTTTGGTATTCGCTTGGGTCGTATGGAACTTTTTCGAATCCCAAAATAAACTTGGTGTTATTATTAACAAACGGCGAATCAACTGTATTTTGAACAACGATTGTCACCGTGGTTGGATTCAATGACAAGTCAACGGAAGGCATTGTTTGACCCGCTGAATTTTTATAGGTTATCGACGCAATTTTGTAATTAGTCGCCCCTGTTGAAAAATTTTCGTTGAACCAACCAGTGTTTCCCAACGTCGTGTCAAACGTTGCCGAAACAAGATAGTTTGGATTTGTATAAAATTGTGCTGCTTGGAATTGCGTCATGTATGTCCAACATTTGCCAACAATTGAAAAATCGTTTGGCGGGGTGTTGGCAAATTGATTTTGGTATTGCGCTTGAATTATTTCTGGCGGAATGAAGCACGTGTGAACGATGTAATATTTCGATTTATAAACTCCGTCCGTCGTGCCGTTATCAATTCCTGCGCCCTGTATAGTTGCCGAACCTGTTTGCCATGTCGGGAAACCAATTGGTATCATTGCCGTAACCGTTGTGTCACTCGCTGCCTTTGATTTTGCAACAAACATTTGGTTCGACGAATCAACTTGGCTTAAAAACGAAGGAGAAGCTGAATTTTCAGCCCATTGATATTGAAACTTTACTGAATTTATCGCCGTCGTGTTGCTTATTACGTAACCAGAAGCAATGAAATTGTTGCCTCCCGAAATCGTTATGCCAGTGATTTGAATATTTCCGTGGTCTAAAATTGCCGAAATAGTTCCGCCCGTTTGATAGGAACTTGTTGTTTGGTCAAAAATTATTATTGAATCTCCAACATTGAACGAACCAAATTGGTTTTGTGGGTCTTGAATCCAACCGCCCCCAATCATTCCGTCCGTATTATTAAAAATGAACGGATTGTCATTGGTCGAAATCGCGTAATTCTGAACAATAATTTCGCTCGTTATGACCTTTAGGTCGCCGACATTACCCAACGCCCACGGCGTCGAATCCCCTTGCAATTCGTGTTTAAAACTTTGACTGGCAAGAATGATTTGCGTCATTTATCGCGTTTTAAAATGTCGTTCGCTTGTTTCAAATGGTCGGCATAACCAGAAGCATTCAATCTGTCAATAAAATCCTTTTTTTGTTCGTCCGTGCCAAGACTTTCAACGGTTGACTTGACAATATTTGGCAACTGTTCGGAAAAATCGCCCATTACTTTTTTCAAATTTTGAACCGTGTCAAGCAAATGTTGGTGTGGCGACTGCTTTCTTGTTCCCATGTCACAAATTTAGCATTTTTTTGATTATGCGCCCGACGGATTCAAGAAAGTTTCTTGCAAATTCAATGTCCAAATTTGATAAAACCGAACCTTTATTTCAGCCTTTCCTGACGACCCTGATTGCATTGGCGGTTTGAACTTTATTCGTTCCATTATAGCAGGTGAAACGCCGTCAGGTGCGAAAATTTGGTTGTTTGTGACCACGTCAAGAAAGTTTTGCCACGTAAACGGCACACTCGCAAACGTTTTCGTCATTACCTGCGCACCATAAGGACGGTCGGAATAAGCAGGATTTATTTGTTTTGGGACAATTGAATTCACATAATGAAAACCGTTCCAATGCGCCAATGCGCTTTCCAATGTAGCGTTGTTTGGGTCAAGTTTCGTGAAACGTGGATTTGTTGACGGTTTTATACACAAAATCTTCGCAACCTGAAAATGGTCTGCCGACAACATCATCATTCCAATTCTA
>Ga0214193_1000034_pt1 | contig 39891 bp, 49 predicted proteins | sample TroBogEpilimnion_10_FD_153031 | JGI IMG/M metagenome (GOLD analysis project Ga0214193, IMG submission 153031) | Freshwater microbial communities from Trout Bog Lake, WI - 05AUG2008 epilimnion | ecosystem: Environmental > Aquatic > Freshwater > Lake > Epilimnion/Euphotic zone | place: Trout Bog...
TTTCTTTTGAAAGTGGACTTCTCTTCTGGCGCAGGGGTGGACTAGTATGCTTGGCGCAGATTCTTTTTTAGTGGACTAGTATGCTTGGCGCACAACAGTGAAAAACAATTTTTATACCAAATAACTAAAAATGGTACCAATTTTTTATATTAAAGAAGGCAATCTGAGTTTTGCTGATAAAAAGATCCTATTAGATCTTGAGCTTTACGTTACACGTGGCGATCGGATTTGTTTAGTCGGCCGAAATGGTTGTGGTAAGTCAAGCTTGATGAAAATTATTGACGGTGAATATGAGCTTGATACTGGTGAGCTATTTGAAGATCCGGCGATTAAAATCGGTTACTTAAAACAAGATATGAAATTGTTACCCAAAGGTAAGATTTATGATTTTGTATTATCATCGTTTAAAGATAGCTATGATAATAATAAATACCAAGCCGATATTATTCTAAAACAACTTGAAGTTGATGGTAACGCTGCATTAGAAAGTTGTTCTGGTGGACAAATTAGAAGAGTCTGTCTAGCTAAAGCTCTTATCAATAGTCCTGATATTCTATTACTAGATGAGCCGACGAATCATCTTGATATCTTAGCAATCGAGTGGCTAGAAGGTTATCTGAAGAACTATAATGGGGCTGTAATTTGTATAAGCCACGATCGCACATTTCAGGAGAATATAAGTAATAAAATCTGGTGGATTGACCGTGGTATATTGCGCAAATCTTCTAGAGGATTTAAGTATTACGACGAATGGCGAGAGGAAATTATTGATAGTGAGGAAGCCGCTCTGCGAAAGATGAATAGAAAGCTTGAAGTAGAGAAGGGGTGGCTTAATGCTGGTGTTACTGGCAGAAGAAAGCGAAATCAAAAAAGATTAGCTAATTTGCACCGCCTAAGAGAATCGTACAAAGCTCATCAATCTCATTTGCAAAGCGCGAAAGCTAAGTTACAGATCGAGCTGGCTGAGCAAATGCAAAAAACTAAATTTATTATTGAAGCTGAGAATATTTCTTACAATTTTCCTGGTAAAAAACTGTTTGATAACTTTACTTTTAAAGTAAAAAAAGGTGAAAAAATAGGCGTAATTGGTCCAAATGGTATTGGTAAATCGACGTTTATTAAAATACTTATCAAGGATATAGAGCCAGAAGCTGGCAAAGTTAAGCATGGCACTAATCTTGAAATTACTTATTTTGATCAATATAGGTCAGAACTTAATCCAACACACAGTTTGAAACAGACATTATGCCCAACTGGGGGAGACCAAGTTTTTCTTAAGGATCAAGCTATGCACGTCGCTGGTTATCTAAAGAAGTTTATGTTTGACCCTAAGATCCTTGGAGACAAAGTATCTACTCTTTCAGGCGGAGAAGCTAATAGGTTGCTTCTCGCAAAAGCTTTAATAAATCCAGGAAATTTTTTGATCCTTGATGAGCCAACAAATGATTTGGATATGGACTCGCTAGAAATGTTACTTGAGATTTTGGCAGATTATACAGGTACCCTAATCATAGTTAGTCATGATAGAGATTTTCTAGAACGCTTAGTCACAAGAACATTAGTCTTTACCGGTGAAGAAATTATTGATCTTTATGGTGGGTACACTGATTATTTAACTTATCATAAAAAGGATATAAAGGTAGAAAAAAGTGTAAAGAAAAAAACTATTAAAAATATTTCAGAAGATGCAGTAAAACCTCAGAAATTAAGTTATAAATATGTAAGATTGCTTGAATCATTACCAATCGAAATCGAGCAGTTAGAAAAAAACATAATAGATATTGAGTCTAAATTATTTGAAAAGGATTTGTATGTGTTGAATAATGATAAATTTAATAAGCTTACAACGAGCTTGTTAAAAGCTAAAGAAACGCTAGATCACAAGATAACAGAGTGGCTTGAGGTCGAAGCTATAAAAGACAAATTGGAAAAATAGGTTTGTTTATTATGTCTACTTCGATAAAATTATATGTGATATTGTGTAGCATTTTCTGTACCATAATTGTAACTGGAAACCTGATATTTCAGAAATTTATTATTCTAGATCTATTCTCTCAAAGCTTTGAAATTTCTGTTGGTGTCTTTTTATATCCCATTACGTTTTTAATATCAGATCTTGTAACAGAATTTTATGGTAAGAAAAATGCTGAGCTAATGATAAGAACAGGGGTGATTTGTAGCCTTGTTGTACTTTGCTTAATCACGATTGCAGACTTATTGCCTGCAACAGATTGGTCGGTAGTAGACGATAATACTTTTCATCAAGTATTTAACGCGTATGGAGTGGCATCTTTTGCTTCTATTATTGCTAATTATATAGGACAACTTATTGATATACACATTTTTTCGCACATAAAAACTTTGACTAATGGTAAGCATTTGTGGATAAGGAATAATGTAAGCACCATAGTGGGTCAATTTGTGGATACCATTACAGTCGTTTCTATCTTATCGATTTTTTCTATTATTCCAGTAGGTCAGTTTTTTATAGTCATATATGGCAGCTTAGCGTTTAAAATACTGGTTGCCTTATTAGATACGCCATTTTGTTACCTGGGACATTATTTTATGCGTAAGGTAGAGTTTACCGCTGTTATTCATCCATGTCCGGTGACGAAACTAAGCAATTAGAACCTAAAATTTTGATATTAGCTAACCCTTACAATGATAGAAAAATGCCATTTCCTGAGCTAGGAAGTCAAAGTGGTCTAGTAAATAATTCATGCTCAAGTGGTTGATACTCAGTGTTATTCTATCGGCCTAAAACATAAACAAACGTGAATAGGAAGAGCCAAACAACATCAACAAAATGCCAATACCAAGCCGCAAATTCAAAGCCAAGATGACCATTCCCCTGTAGAAAATGTCCTTTCTTAGCTCTGAAATAACACACAGCTAGGAATACTGTCCCTAGCATAACATGCAAGCCATGAAAGCCCGTTGCTAAATAGAAATTGGCCGCATAAACACCATCGGTTAGCTTAAATGCTGCATGGTGATATTCGTAAGCTTGAAGCATTGTAAAGCTAATGCCTAAGAGAACTGTTATCCCTAGTGCGGTAACGGAGTTTTTTTTATCGTTATGAAGTACTGCATGATGAGCCCAAGTAACCGTGGTACCGGACAATAACAGGATTAAAGTATTAATAAAAGGGATGTCCCAAGGGTCAAAAGTTTTAATTCCTTCTGGAGGCCATACACCTTGTGCTACTACCCAAGGGCCTTCAAGTATTCCGGTTGGAAATAAGCTTACAGAAAAGAATGAAAAGAAAAAGGCAAAGAAGAACATTATTTCTGACATAATAAACAATGACATACCAATTCTTAAGCCAGTTCTAACACGCTCAGTATGGTATTTGCCTGATCTGCCTTCTTCGATTACATCGGACCACCAGTTCCAGGCACAGTAAATTACTGAAACCAAGCCAAGTCCCAAAACAAATTTACCCCCAGTGTGCTCATGCATAAACATTACCATGCCTAGAGTAAGAGCAAACAATGAGAATGCAGTAGCAATAGGCCAGTGACTCAGTGCAACTAAGTGAAAAGGATGTTCTTGATTTGATGCCATTTTTTTTTAGTGTCTTTAAGATTAATTCTAACTTGAATTATAAGCAATAATAAGCATTTTTGAAAGAAATATATTCAAAAATTCGCTAAAAAATCCTTCAAAATTAGCTTCAGCTAATTTTGTTCACAGAACCTAGATAAAACTATTTGCACCTAAGTATTAAGCTGATTTAATATAATAAAAAAGGTGAGCGAATGCTCACCTTTTTTATCCCCTTAACATAAATTACCATTTACTAATACATGATTTTACATTTTATCAAGCATATAATAACTACCTTCTTGCTAACTTGATTTTATAGCCTTTAATAGACTCTCTTTCGAAACCTACTCAACTTCATTTAAATGTACTGAATTGTCGCCTTGCAACCTAACTTCTTCTAGTTGTTGGTCATGCTCAGCGCCGGAACAGTTTTCATTAACGAAAGTATTTGAGTCAATATTAGACTTAAACAAAGTAAGTAACTTCTTAGGTAAATGTGTAGCATATGAATCAAACTTACTTACCCTCAAAGTTTGTTATTCCACTAGCCTTCATATTATTCTTAAATCTACCAAGGCAGATCTCATAATCAGAATCAGTAAGTTTATCTACTGAATCATTTTCACTCAAAGGTTCATTCTTAGATATTTTATCTATCACCTTAGTAGCTGCAAAAAGTAGCTTTAACGCTTCCATTGGTAAACCAATACCTCTAATATTTGCAAGCTTTGCACTTATATCCCAAATATTCATTCCCTGCGCGACAAGAATTTTCACTATCTCTGTCCTCATTTCACTTTTTGAATCGCAGACATTTATAACTTCTATTGCGTGGCCTTGTATAGTAATTGGCTTTTTTTTCCAATTATCGTAAGGATCTTCTTTTTGATATGGCAAATTAAGATCACCACTATTCTCTACTATGAACTTAAAAAAATCTGGCTTTTCTGGCACAAAAACACCATAACTATAATTTCCCTCCATAAATTCCATCATTGCGTGCACAGGTTTCTTTCCATCAATATTTGGAATTGAAGGATCTCCACCATCTTTAATTAACTTTTTTAATGTCTCATATTTATCATGAGGGTCAAATTGTAGGGCATAATGCAGTAAATTGTTTCCTTCTAAATCTCCTGAGGAAGCTAGAGAATTTATTATATTAGGATTAATTTTCCCCTTTTCTATGATAGCTTCTAGAAGTAGTACTTGTTGATTAGCTATTACTAGAGGTAACGGATCATCTCTACTTTCTACACTTCTAAGTTCATCTTGACTCATGTTATTTATTAACTCTATAGCTTGGTTAATGAGTTCTTGGTTGCCAAAAAATCTATCCCATAATTTTAAACTAATTTCTTTAAACTCTTGTTTTTTACTCATAATTATTACTTCATTTATTATTTATTACTGTAGAAATTTAAAGACTAAAAAATTTAAGCTATTAAACCTATAGTATAATATACTTGAGTGAAACAATATTTACAATTGAAATAATATTTACAATAAGTAATATCATGCTTAGATAAATTACTTTTTATTCGCTATATAACAATTAACCATAGGTTGTGTATAACATTACACTTTTGATTAAACTTCTTACAAATTACTCTACGTCTCGCACCTTGTAAAAACTATATGATAGGGTTATGGTGTCGATGTCGTTCATTTCTGGGTCTTTATCAAGGTCTGCATCAATAAAGAAAGAAACTGGCATAAGCATCTTTTGGCCACGTTTAAGAAGCTGTTCTTCAAAACAAAAACAATGTATTTTTACAAAGTATTTACCAGCTTTCATTGGGGTGATATTATACACTGATGTACCAATAATATCCTTATCACCGATATTTTCCGATTCATAAAATATTAACGCAGTTTCTCCGGTAATAACGTTAGTTCGTCTTTGTTTAGGGATAAATCTCCATGGCAAATCCTTATCAACATTGGCATCAAATTCAATGTTAATTTTGCGATGACCTTTATTAACTTTAGAAAAAGCTTTATCTCGCATAGTAGTTCCACCAAATCCCGTTGCTTTACAGAAAAGATTATAAATTGGTACCGCAGCAAAACTTAAGAGAAGCATACTCAAAAATAGGGCGATGATGGAGAGTGCTATAGGTGCATTTGATTTTTTGCTCATGGAAGTTCAATCCAGCTACTGATAATTTCTTTCTAGGAAAGTCTGACCTAGGTACACTTCACGCACTTCTGAACTTCCAACTATCTCAGAAGGTTTACCCTCCATCAATACTTTTCCATCATAAATAATATAAGCTCGATCCACTATATCTAGAGTATCACGAACATTGTGGTCAGTAATCAAAATGCCAATATTACGATTTTTTAAATGTGAGATAAGTAATTTTATATCTTTAACTGCGATAGGGTCAATGCCCGCTAAAGGTTCATCTAAAAGAATGAATTTAGGGTTAGAGGCAAGTGTTCTTGCTATTTCAAGTCTTCGTCTTTCACCCCCAGATAAAGTACTAGATGACTTATTTTTCAAGTGACTAATTGAGAATTCGTCCATTAATTCTTCGCATTTAGATTCTATTTCTTCTTTGCTAATTAAAGTTATTTCAAGTATAGCACGGATATTATCTTTTACCGATAACCCCCTGAAAATTGATGATTCTTGAGGTAAGTAACCTAAGCCAAGTCTTGATCTTGAATACATTGGTAAATTGGTAATATCTTGATCATTTAAAGACAGCTCCCCTAAATCAGCCTTAATTAAGCCGATAATAATGCTGAATAAAGTAGTTTTTCCAGCACCGTTTGGTCCAAAAAGACCCACCACTTCTCCTTGATAAAGGCAGCAGTTAATATCCCTCAAGACCGGCTTTCTATCGTAAGATTTTGACAGATTTTTTATTACAAGCTTATTTTGCATTAGGCAGTGCTTCTATAGATTTTAGTTTAGCAAAGTATACCATTTTATCTGTTACTAGTATATTAGCATCTTTTTGTATCCGAACGTTTCCGAGTAAAGTAAGTTTTTTTACTAAATTGTCAAATTCACCACTATCAGCAATAATAACATCAACATTGTTTTTGTTGCTTTTAATAGCTTTGAGTGTTGTAGGAAAAACAATTTTTATTATTTCTCTTTTGGGACCTAGATCAGAATAGTAGATAATTAGCTTATTGGTAGAAATATTTTGGTCTTCAAACCTAACTCTTACATTGTTTTCGAAAGTAGCTGATAAATCTTTTTTGTTAAGTGTGAGATGATCGCATGTTATTTGAATTTTATCATCGGCTCTTAAAGTCGGGCTGGTACAAATCATCAATAAAAAAATTAGGAATCTTGCCATTATCTAGAAATCACTTATGTCAAATACTGACTCTACATTACCTTTGAATCTAATGATTTTAGAATAATCATCAGAGTCAAGTTTGTCAGCTTTAATATATGAATTGGAAAAATCTACTATTACTGGGGCCTCGCTATTTATATTCTGATTATTAATATTAAGATTTAATTGACTTGATTTTAATTTAATGCCATTGAAAATCACCACCACATCATCCTTAAGTATAATTTTTTTTGCTAGATCATCAAGAGTAGCTTCATTTGATTTTATAATTATGTCGCCATCGCTTGAGAGATATTTACCGGATACGAATTGAAGGATGTAATTGTTATATTTATCTTTCACCATTGTATGGGCGAGTATTTTATAGGGGGCTAAATTATTACTGATCCCTTCGAAAACTGGATTCTCTATACCTAATGAATAATCTTTTGTAAGGTAAGGTTTATTAGTAAGGATATCTTGCTTAACAGTTTGGTTATTTTGCGATGAACTAGAAGAATATATAATAGTAATAAAAATAAGTATGAGTACTAATACTCCCGAACAAAGAAAGAAGTATTTTACAAGTTTAAATTTATTTTGATTGGGATTTAACTGATTCATGCAACTCCATGTCTCAGTATATCATGAATATGCACTACTCCTACAAGTTGATTTTCTCGAATCACGGGAAGAACAGTAATTGATTTTTGATTCATAATGGATATCGCCTCTGTTGCTAGTGCATTATCAGCTATTGTTTTTGGATTACTAGTCATTACATCTTTCGCTCTCTTGCTACCTAAACTCTCATTAATATGTCTTCGAAGATCTCCATCAGTAATTATTCCTATTATGCCATCATCCTTGTTTAAAACGATTGCACATCCAAGGCACTTTTCATTCATAGTAATTAGTACTTCGGTAAATTTAGTGCTTTCTTGCACTATTGGGAGATCTCCTTCACCTTTCATTATGTCTGATACCTTCAACAAATTCGTTCCTATCTTACCACCAGGGTGAAATATCTTAAAATCCTCTTTTGTAAATCCTTTGGACTGATGCAGCGTAGTCACTAGCGCGTCTCCTATTGATAATGTCATTAACGAAGAGGTTGTAGGAGCTGAAATAGAAGATGTTTCACTTTGGGTTGGTAATTTTAGAAGAAAATCGCTACTTTTACCAAGGGTAGAGTTGGCGTTCATAGTAATTGCTGCAATTTTTATATTGAATCGTTTGCAATAATTTATTGTGTCAAATAATTCTTTAGTTTCTCCAGAGTTAGATAACATAATTACCATATCTATTTCAGTAATCATGCCAAGGTCGCCGTGACTTGCTTCCCCAGGATGAATATAAAATGCTGGAGTGCCTGTGGAGGCTAAACTGGCGGCAATTTTTTTAGCAATATAGCCACTTTTCCCCATTCCCATAAGAACGACTCTGCCTTTAAATTTTAGTATATATTCAACTAAATCAGAGAAGTCACTTGGAATATCGTAGGCTAAAATATGTAGAGCTTTCGATTGATCTAGTATGTTATTTTTGGCTAAAGTTATATAATCCATCTTAGCTACCGTGGGAAAAAATATCTATATCATTCCAGCCAATTAAATCAAGCTCCGCTCTAATTGGTAAAAATTCAAATAACTTGTGGGCAATTTTATTTCTATTTAATTCAATGAGACGGTCTATAAGTATTGCTCTAAGAGAGTGAAGATAAACCACATCTTTTGCAGCATACTCTTTTTGGTCTTCGCTTAGCTCTGCCACTCCCCAATAAGATGATTGTTGTTGTTTGGAAATAGTTATGCCAAGCAATTCTCGACACAAATCTTTTAATCCGTGGTGATCTGTATAGGTTCGAACTAATTTTGATGCAATTTTTGTGCAGAAGATGTTCACCAGATCTATTTCCAAGTATTTCTTGATAACCGCCAAATCAAATCTAGCATAATGAAATATTTTACCTCTATTTTCATCTAAAAGTAATTTTTTTAAATTAGGGGCAGAGTAGTTATTTTGATCAAATTGAATTAAATATGAATCCCCATCCCCGTTGCTAATTTGCAATACACATAACCTATCTCTATGGAAGCTCAAACCCATTGTTTCTGAATCAATTGCAATATCTCCTGCTAAGTGGAAATCATCAGGTAAATCATTTTTATATACAACAACTCTCATAATATTTTCTTCTCTTAAGTTAATCGCTTTTAAGCGGTGTTTTAAATATTTTTTCTTCTGGAGCAGAAAATCCAAGCACATTTCTAATTTTTTCGTCAAGCATATCCTTATCTATAGATTCATGCCTTAATAGCTTTGTTCTGTTTTCAATTTCTAGTCGTTCTGCTCTTAAAAATTCAAGCTTTTTGTGCGAGCTGCTCAGCTCTGCCTGCAACTTAAAATAGGCTAATACCCCTCTGCTACCATAAATTGAATGAAAGACAAAGTAAGATAACATTAAAAACACTACGACATTAAAGGCTTTTTTCTTAGTAAAAGTAAAGCTATTTGAAGATTTTTCTATCATATAGATATACTAAACGTTATTAAGCAAGTACAAGGCAATTAATGGGGCAGTTAGAATAATACTGTCAAATCTGTCAAGTGCCCCACCGTGACCAGGTATAATTGTTCCTGTATCTTTGATTTTAAATTTTCTTTTTAGTAATGATATGCTCAAATCGCTTATCTGGGCAGTAACTCCAATAATTAGAGCAAAAAAACTTAATAATACATTTGATGTAGCTATCATATAGGGAAGGCTATATGCTGGAATTAGCGTCAGAATATTAAGACTAATTATCGCGCTAGAAACGCCAATAATTAGGCCGCTAATAGTTTTGTTTGGACTAGTTTTAGGAGCTAATTTAGGGCCACCAACAAGCTTCCCTCCAACCATTGCCATAACATCAACACTCCAAATTATACAGAAAAATGTCATTAATAGCCAGCCCGTAGTATCAAGATAGGAAATAAGCAATAAGGAAGCTATAGGAATAGGTATGGCGATTAGACCAATCAGATTATGGTATAATGATGTCTTAGTGATATTATACCACTCAAGAAGCATCACAGCAGCGATACCATAAATTGCGATATAAAAGAGCGGTCTAAAAACAAAAATTGCTACAATAAAAAAACATCCCAGTAGCAAACCTGAAAGACAACGAATCAATAAATTTCTTTTATTCATAAGCTAGTATACAATTTCTATCTACCCCCAAAGTTTCTTTGACGAGTTGAGTAATTTTCTATGGCATTTTCTAGGTCGTTTATATCAAATTCAGGCCAAAATTTATCCAAAAAATATAGTTCAGCATAGGCTAATTGCCACAACAAAAAATTACTAACTCTATGATCACTGCCAGTCCTAATTAAAAGATCTACATCTGGCATTTCTGGATCATATAAGAAATTTCTAAAATTGTCTTCTGTAATTTTTGTTATACCAGAGTTAATCGCTTTGGTGAAGGCGTCTACTATTTCTGCTCTACTACCGTAGCTAAAAGCTATGCAAACAGTAGCTTTGGAGTTGTTTTTAGTGCTTTCAACAGCAAATTTTATTTTTTGTTGAAGCGATGGATCCAATTTCTCCAGATGGCCTATAATTTTAAGCTTGATCCCATGTTTGGCAAGAATTTTTGTTTCATGCAAGACGTAGTGACTCAAAAGATTAATTAAAATAGAGACCTCTTCAGCAGGTCTTTGCCAGTTTTCTGATGAAAATGTATATAAGGTAAGATAGTTTATCCCTAATTTTGATAGGTGAGGAATTAGAGATTTTGCAACTTCTGCTCCCTTTTTATGCCCCTCAGCTTTAGATTTTTCATTGAGCTTTGCCCACCTGGCATTGCCATCCATAATTATTGCTAAGTGATTTAAATTTTGTTTCATAAAGCTATTTTTTTACCGGTAATTTAATTTGTACAAGTAGCCCTTTGAGACTTTTGCTTTCACCCAGCGTAATGCTGCCATAATGACCACTGATTATTTCTTTTGTAATAGCTAGGCCCAGGCCAACACCGGCTGAGTTATCTAAGGGCCTTGACTTATCAGCGCGATAAAATGGTTTTAACACTGAGCTTCGTTCATTTTTTTTGATGCCTTTGCCATTATCTTCAATAATGATGAGTACATCTTCTTGGCTTGAAGATATAGAAATCTTGACTTTAGATGAATATTTGAAAGCATTACCAATGAGGTTAGAAATCGCCCTTTGAAAAGAATGTGGTTTAATAAGTGTTATAGCTGGTTTTGGACTAATATCCAGCGTGATATTATGCTCAGACCATTTAGTTTTGATATAAGAAGAAATCAGGTTATTAAGATTTATTGCTTTAAAATCTTCGCCTCCTTCTCCACGTGCAAAATCTAAATAGGAGTCAATCATGTGTTGCATACTGTCTATATCATACTGTAATTCTTCCTTTTCTTCCGATTCATCCATGAGCTCGGCTTGTAGCTTCATACGAGTAAGAGGAGTTTTGAGATCATGAGATATCATGGCTAACATTTGAGTACGTTTTGCAGTTTGATGTTCAATGCGGTCTCTCATTTTTAAAAACGCTAGCCCCGCTTGTCTAATTTCCCTTGCACCCGAAGGCTTATAATTATCTGTTTTTTCTCCTCTGCCATAACGTTCGGCTGCATCAGTGAGTTCAATAATTGATTTTATCTGATTTTTTGAAAATATTAGCGAAATTGAAAGTAGCAATATAGTAAGAAAAATAATCCATAATACAAAAATACTAGTTGTTGGATTTAAAAGGGCTTTATAAGGCAACTTAATCAACAAGGTCTCTGAGTTGTTTTTAAGGTATAAATCGACATTCTTGCTCTTATCAAAAACAATTACTCCTTCTTGTCCAAGCGCTTCTTGCAGTAATTTTTTAAAAATCTCTAGCTCTTCTATGTATTTTTCTCCGCTGGAATCTGGTAATTTCGAAGAAATAATAGAATATTCGAGGTTGAGATAAGTGCCATGCTTAGGTATTTTTTTATTATTAAGATTATTAATAAGCTCCGAAATTTCTGTAGCTATTAGGTAGCTTGTATTTTGAGAAACATTATACCAATGCCTTTTATAAAACAAATATACTGCAAGAAGTTGACTGATTAATACCGGTACAATGATAATTAGCATGAACCGAGTCAATAAGCTTTTAGGAAATAAATTTTTAGGTAAAAAGCTAAGTATAGAGGACATATCCTTTGTTTCGTATTGTTTTAAGGAATTTAGGATTTTTTGGATCAGGTTCTATCTTATTTCTTAGTCTAACAATCTGAACATCTACAGATCTTAGATTTAACCCACCGAGTTCTATGGAAAGTTCTTCTCTAGAAATAACCTTATTTTCTGATTTGATTAAAGTACCTAGAAGTTTTTCTTCGGCAGAACTGAGTTTAATATCGGTGCCATTTTGTATCAAAACCTTAGTTATTAGATTATATGTATTATTACCAAACCTGATAATTTCCTGTTCTTTTTTAAATCGTTTGTGAGAGTTAATTAAATTATTAATTCTCAAAAGGAGCTCTCTTGGTTCAAAAGGTTTTGTAACATAGTCACTAGCCCCAGATTCTAAACCTTTAATTTTATCTTCTGGTTCAGAAAGAGCGGTTAACATCACTACGGGCATTATCATCCCGTTTGATCTTATTCTTTGAGCAAAATCAATTCCGGTAATTTCAGGCATCATGACATCTAGAATAATTAGATCATATACAAAATTTGACAACAGCTCTGATGCTTCCTTCGCAGAAGCGCTTGTGGAGACTAAAAAATTATTTTGAGCAAGAAATTTCTTCAAAAGTTTTAGTATTCTGTTATCATCATCAACTATTAGAATGTGTGGTTTTGTATCCATTTGCACTAATTATTAACAGGGTTTAGAAAATATTTAGTTCTTACGGGTAATATAATCCTATTTAAGCAAATTGACTATAATATTTTGAAGGAATTTATGAATTTTAAATTATCAAATAAAATGTCCGACTATATTTGGATAAATGGTGAAATTGTGCCTTGGGATGAAGCATATGTGCATGTTCTTACTCATAGTTTACACTATGCGGGAGCAGTATACGAAGGAGAGCGTGCTTACAATGGCAAGATTTTTAAATTGAGGGAGCATACAAATAGACTGCTCCGTTCAGCAGAAGCGATGCATTTAAAAGTAAATTTTTCGGCTGATGAGATTAATCAAGCTACTCACGACGTGCTACGTTTGAATAATCTAAAAGATGCCTACGTGCGCCCACTTATTTGGCGAGGTGCAGAAACACTAGGGGCTTATAATCCTATTTTAAAATGTAATATACTCGTATTAGCTACGGAATCGAGCCCAACTTTTAAAAATGGTATGAGGTTATATGTTACACCATGGCGTAAAGTAGGGGTTGATGCAATGCCGCCACAATGTAAATCCTCAGCTCATTATGCAATGATGACGGTATCGCAGAAATTGGCCCAGGATTTAGGTTATGACGATGCGCTAATATTAGATCAGTACGACGATATTGCTGAGAGTTCTACAACGAATATCTTCTTTGGTAAGGGGGGGGCAATCGTGACTCCTATAGCTGATCGTTTTCTTAATGGTATAACGCGTCAAACCGTTATAGAAATTGCAAGAAATATTGGTATAGAAGTTAAAGAAGAGAGATTGTTGTTGGGCGATATAGGACGATATGATTCTTGTTTTTTAACCGGCACTTCTGCAGAAATACGGGGAGTTTTTTCAATATCATATGATAATGCTAAGGTAGAATTTCCAAATAACAACCTAGTAACAAGACTGCAACAAGAATATGCTAAAGTAGTAGGCAAAATATTATGATATTCAAGGGAATTTTAACGGCACTTATTACTCCATTAGATGAAAATGACAATATTGATTTTAGAACGCTGCAACCTCTTATAGAGAGACAGATAGCCTCTGGAATTAATGGCTTGGTGGTAGCTGGATCTACAGGTGAGGGAAGCAGTCTCTCGGATGAAGAATATTATGAGCTAATTAAAACGGCAATAGATTGTTCAAAAGGAAGAATTTCTATTATAGCCAGCACGGTGGGAGTTAGTACTGTGTCTGTATGCGAAAAAGTATCTATTCTCTCGAGCATGGATATAAATGGCCTAATGTGTACTGTTCCGCATTATATTAGACCAGAGCAAGAAGGGTTATATCAACACTTCCAAGCCATAAACAATGCTAGTACCTTGCCTATAATGATATATCTACATCCAGGAAGAACTAGTTGTGATATGTCGGACAATACAATAATCAGACTTTCAGCCCTTGATAAAATAGTAGCATTAAAAGATTGTAGTAATGATATTGAAAAGCCATTAAGGCTTTTGCCGCAAGTGAGTTCAACTTTTGTTTTTCTAACAGGTGATGATAATAGATTTTTAGCTTATAGTGCACATGGAGGCGTTGGGTGCGTTTCGGTCATAGCAAATATTTTTCCAAAGCTTTGTAAAAAAATTGAAAGCGCATGGAGTTCTGGTAACTTTGATAAGGCAAGAGAGCTGCAGCAAAATTTGATGCCATTTATGTCAGCTTTATTTTCTGAAAGTAATCCTATTGGCATCAAATATGCAGCTCATGAACTTAAGTTATGTAGTGATAAAATTCGGTTGCCACTGACAAAAGCCCGTGAAGATACCAGAAGAAAAATCAATGACCTTATGACGGAGATTGTGGGTTTGGAAAAAGATGTCTGATAACTTATATAAGAAAGTAGTTGCAAAAAATAGGAGAGCAACGTTCGATTACTCGATAGAGGAAAGCATAGAGGCGGGGATTATACTTACTGGCAGTGAACTGAAATCTATTAGAGAAGGAAAGGTGTCCTTGGCTGATTCTCATGCGGCAGAGAGCGCTGGTGAACTATACTTGTATAATTGTCATATTGCAGAATACGAAAAAGCTAATCGTTTTAATCATGCACCTCTTAGGCCAAGAAAATTACTAATGCATAAACGAGAAATGCAAAAAATAATAGGTAAAATCAAATTAAAAGGCTATACTTTGGTAGCACTATCACTTTATTTTAACCATAAAAATAAAATTAAAATTGAACTGGGCTTGGCACGGGGTAAAAAGCAATACGATAAACGAGAGTCAATTAAAGAAGATGATTGGAAGAGAGAACAGGGCAGAATATTAAGAGACAAAAAATAAACATTAGTTAAGGGCTGTAATTTATTATAATGGCAACAAAAAAAGACTTAGAAAAAAATATTACAAAAAAGCTTAGTTATCTTGATGAGTTGGATGCTAATTTTGCAGTTAATTGCATATTAGATTACATTAAGGACGAGCTTGCAGTTGGTAATAGAGTAGAAGTAAGAGGTTTTGGTAGTCTTTCAGTAAGGAAAAGAAAACATGCCGGTAGGGAGGAAGAATATAATACAATCTATTATCGTATGTCTAAAAATATTCAAGAAGACCTGAATAAATAAGTGCCCTTCCGCGCTTGAGTAGGTATCTATTTTTGTCTTTTCTTAAAATGGGCAGAATCAATTATTACAATGTTAAAATTAAATAATAGCTTTTATAATAAACATGCGGTGGAAGTTGCCAAAAATCTTTTAGGCAAAACTATGGTTTTTGGAAAAATAAAAGGAATTATAACAGAAACAGAAGCATATAGGGGAACAGATGATGAAGCTTCTCATGCCTTTAATTTTACCCCTAGATCTTCAATAATGTTTGGCCCGTCTGGGTATAGCTATATTTATTTGATTTACGGTATGTATTATTGTTTAAACATCGTCACTGAAGAAGAAAATTCTCCAAGTGCTGTACTTATACGTGGTTTGAAATTGCCCGATATTCATTTAGATGGGCCTGGAAAAATATGTAAATATTTAGGAATAACGAAAGAGCATAATGGAATTAATCTTGTGACTGACAATAATTTTTACTTTACTGAGGGTATAAATTCTGTAACGTATAGCAGTACTTCCCGAATAGGGATAAAAAAAGCAATAGATAAGAAATGGCGCTTTTTAAGTAACTAAATAATTGCTACCAGCATTTTTATTCACTAGGAAATGGTGGCCAAGGACGGGATCGAACCGCCGACACAAGGATTTTCAGTCCTTTGCTCTACCGACTGAGCTACTTGGCCAGATGTGAGTGCAATTTATAATCAAAAAAAATATGTTTGTCTATCCAAAACTAGTGTTTATAGAATTATTTGCATAAGATCCTGAACCAAGTTCCGGATGAGGGTATTATATGCAGGATTGTATCTTGAAAATAGCGTATAAGAAAATAGTATAATTAACCCATCATCTATTTACAATGCTAGTGAACATGGTTTATAATAGAGTTGCTACTTAGGTAGCTATGGTGATAAACGTTGTTTGAAATAGGGGTTGCGGACCCGGGGGCGGTACCCGGCGCTTCCACCATTGTGTAGACTCATTACTACAGTTAGTATTTTTGGGAGCGAAGTAGGATCGACGTGCTTAATAAAGAAATAATTTTTACCCAGTATGATACCGCTGTATAATGGATCAAAAAAAGTAAATGCAAACGATAACAATCGTCTTGCGGCTGCTGCTTAAACGTAGCTAGCCACGGGGTTCGGGGCTTACCTGGCAACAGAAAAGTCCCACTATTTTATATAAAGATTATATGTCCATTGACTATCAATTATTAATAGACGAAGCAATGCTTAGCATCGTTAGGAAAGTACTTATTAGTACCTGTGAAACGGGATTAATTGGAGAGCAGAGCTTTTATATTTCCTTTAAAACTGATGATCCTGAGGTCGTATTATCTCGAAATATGAGGAATAAATACCCTAAAGAAATTACCATAGTGCTGCAATATCAATTTAAAGACTTAAGAGTTTCAGAGGATAGGTTCTCTGTTAATATTGCGTTTGGAGGGGTTCCAGAAACCATTGTAGTTCCTTTTTCTGTTCTTACAAGCTTCATTGACCCGATTGCAAATTTTAGTTTGCAATTCAATAGAGGTAAAGAAAGTGTTGATTTGGAATCAGAAATATTTGCTATTGATTTAGATAATGACAAAGAAATTAAGCGAATGAAGCCAAAATTAGCTATAAAAACCAAGGCCCTTCCAACAGATAAGTTACAAAAAGCGGGTGAAGTTATTGCGATTGATAAGTTTCGAAAAAAAAGCAAATAGAACTTAATTTATATATGTCTGTTGACACCAAGCCCTTTGTTGAAATTTATACCGATGGGGCTTGTGCCACTAATCCTGGACCAGGCGGTTGGGGAGCTTTATTAATCTTTAATGATAAAAGAAAAGAAATTTTTGGGTACCAGCTTGCAACTACAAATAATCAAATGGAACTCGCTGCGGCGATTTACGCTCTACAACATTTGAAAAAACCATGTAGAGTAAAGCTTTATACCGACAGTATATATCTTCAAAAAGGCGCCACTGAATGGATGCAAAATTGGCAGAAGAATAATTGGCGAAAAAGTGACAATAAACCAGTGACAAATCTTGATTTATGGCAAAATTTACAGCATGAAATGAAAAAACACGATATCATTTGGTGTTGGGTAAAGGGGCATGCTAATAATGAAGGAAATAATATCGCTGATAGACTAGCCGTTGTTGGCAAAGAAACTGCAAAAAGAATGCTTACAGATGTTTCAAATCAATAAATTGTGGGTTAAATTATTCTGTAAAAAGGTCGGTGTAGACCAATTTGGTAATTTTTATTATGTTGGTAAGAGTAAAAACTACTTAAATATCCATAAAAGATATATAGTATATAATGGTATTGATGACGGATCGAAAGTGCCACCGATGTGGCATTCTTGGTTACATTACTTAAGTGATGCTATACCAGATAAAACTCAGACTACAGAATATAATTGGCAAAAAGAACATTTGCCAAATGTAACAGGAACTAAATATGCTTATGATCCAGCTAAGTCAAAATATAAGAAGGTAAAGACTTATTCCAGTTGGAAACCAGAATAATTAATAGTTAAGGTATAAAAAAAATGAAACAAGGAATTATTGAAACATTGGTAGGTTTTTTTGTACTGATTGTAGCATTCAGCTTTTTTGCATTTGCTTACAATACAAGCAATTTCTCAAAGACAAAGGGAGGGTATTTATTAACGGCTAATTTTCAAAACATCGATGGGATTGCTAAGGGAGCAGATGTAAAACTTGCAGGCATTAAGATTGGATTTGTGGATAGTTTTACTCTTGAAGACGATACCTATTATGCAATCTTGAATCTAAAAGTGAATGATGGGATAAATATCCCTAATGATTCTAGCGCAATGGTTTCAAGTAACGGCCTTTTAGGTGGAAAATATATTCGGATCACCCCGGGCGCATCTAATGATAATTTTGTCCATGGGGGCAAGATAAAATTTACTCAATCATCTCTAAATATTGAAGACCTAATTGGAAAATTAATGTACTCAATTACTAGTAAATAAACTGCTCTTGATTTAATGCATATGATTATATTCAATAGGATAGGTGTTTTTTTACTTGGGTTTTTTATTATGAGTAATTTCTTTATTAAATATTGTAATTGTCTCTGACAATAGCCGAGAGTTGGGAATTAGATGTTTTGCTTTAGTACCCTGAATTGTAGTGTACCGAAGATCTATATCTATAACTACTCCTTCAACATCTAGAAGGGATACATGCGTATTAATTTCTACTGTTTTAAAAAATATTATCATTATTCCTGCCACAACGTTTACTAAGACATCTTTTAAAGCATAACCAATGGCAAATCCTGTCAAACCTAGACCAGCAACTAAAGCGCTGATATCAACCCCCCAAGTACCAAGGACAGTTAATAAAGCAGTAATCCAAATTGCTACGCTAATCGATTTGCCTAAATAAAGTATGGATGAATTTTTGGATGAATCTTCCGACTTAGCAATAATTTTACTAAATACAGGCTTGATAAGCAGCCATAGTATTAAAAAGGGAATAATAGCAAAAATGCCCGAAATGAACTTAGGCATAAATTCCTGTAATTGTAGAAATAGGGTAGAGTAACTTTCCATTTATGTGGCCTTAATTGTTATTATCGCTTTTACCTTGTTATTAGTACTCAGGCAAAATTTGTTTTTGTACCATTTTGCTCTGAATTCCCTCGTTTCCGCTGCAATGACAATTAAGCATGTCTTATGGCATTAAGACCTAATTTATTGCCTAGAATCCAAGAAATAGCTTATTAACTTAAACTCAATATATCCTACTGTCTTGCTCTATTTAAATGCATCTCTGCAAAATCCCAATTTATCATTTTTTCTATAAAAATAGATACATAATCTGGACGCTTATTTCTGTAATCGATATAGTAAGCATGCTCCCAAACATCGCAAGCAATCAATGGATCTAACCCTTGAGTTAATGGAGTTTCTGCATTTGCTGTTTTAATGATTTGAAGCTTCTTATCTTTTGGATTATGTACCAACCATGCCCACCCACTACCAAACTGAGACAGTGCAGTTTGTTTGAATTCAGTCACGAAGTTGTCATAAGAGCCAAAATTGGTGTTAATAAGCTCGGCGATATTTCCATGAGGCTTGCCACCACCATTAGGCTTAATTGAATGCCAAAAAAATGTATGGTTCCAAATTTGAGATGCATTATTAAAAATTGCCGCATTGGAATTGCAAGATTTGGCAATTATTTGTTCAAGATCCATTTCAGTAAATTCTTTGTTATCTTTAAGGAGGTTATTTAAATTAGTTACATAAGCATTGTGATGTTTGCCATGATGGTAATCAAATGTTTCCGAAGAGAAATTAGGAGTAAATGCATCTCTTTCGTATGGTAATTCAGGTAATTCAAAAGGATAGTTCTCTTGGTTAGAATAGTTACAATATGTCATGTTAATTTCCTATTATTTTATATTACAAATAGTGCGCATTTCATCTATGTCGCCGCTGCAATGAAGAGCCAAATCACATCCAGCATCAAGGCTCATTCTAGTTATTTTAGCAAGGCTTGCAAGAAACTCAATCTTAGATTCAGCTAATTTCTTCTTACATAGCTCAATTATTGCTAAATTAGTAGCTTGAACAGTTTCTATGTCGAATAGGTTCTTTAAAGATTCGGAATAATCTTTTCTCCACTCTAAATTACCTTCCGCAAGTGCTATTACTTTTTTAAGCGTAGAGCGTTTTTTTCCTACGTCACCATGCAGAGCGTACATACCTAAATCATCGGATACTAAGTTGCCTTTGAAACCTATGTTATTTCTAATATAGTCTATAACTCGTTTCGATGTTGTAGCAGGTAGATCTGGGTCAATTGATGTATATACAATATGGGCGGTCATTGCCCATACTTTTTCCAAAGCTAATTCTTTAAAAACCTTAAAATCAGTTGCTTCTAGCTCTTCAAGGGTAGCAGTTATAATTGGTAAATCAAAGTGACTATCAACGATAGATCGGCCATGCCCAGGAATATGCTTGATAAATGGCAAACCATCACAACGCTGTATACCAGCTATAACGGACTTACACAAATCAATTACTTTTTCTGGGGTACGGCCAAAGCTTCTATCTCCTATAACATCGCTTGCTCCTTCAAAGGATAAATCGCAAACGGGAGCGCATGGTGAATCTATACCAAGCTCTTTTAACTCAGACATCAGTTGAATGTAGTTAGCTTTTAACTCAAGTTTTGCTCTTAATCTGTCGTCATTATAAATATTGGAAAAATGCTCAGCTGAAGGGTATAACCTAGCAGCAATCGGAGGCTTGATTCTAGCAACCCTGCCACCTTCTTGATCAACAAATATAGGCACTTCTCTCTCGGAGTACAGTCCTTTAAGCATATTGGTGAGTTCAATAACTTGGCCTCTTGATTCAACATTGCGAGAAAATAGAATAAATCCAGCAACTTGATGTACCTTAAATAAATCTAGCTCTTCTTGGGTCAATTTTGTGCCGCTAATACCGAAAATTATGGGTATCATAATATTATCCAGATTATTTAATTTTGTTTATGCGATCTGTCTAGATTACCAACACTGGAGAATTTATCAACATAATATAGCTGAACATTGCCAACCGACCCATTTCTGTGTTTTGCAATCAATATTTCTGCTATATTATGAGCTCTATCAAGAGCGGCTTGCCATTCAGAATATTTTGGATCACCAGGGGTCGGTTCTTTTCTGCGTAAGTAGTATTCTTCTCTGTACAAGAACATAACTAGATCAGCATCTTGCTCAATTGACCCAGATTCCCGCAAATCTGAAAGTAGAGGTCTTTTATCTTCTCTTTGTTCTACTGCTCTTGAAAGCTGAGATAGAGCAATAACGGGGATATTTAATTCTTTAGCAATTGCTTTAAGACCTTGAGTAATCTGAGAGATTTCTAGCACTCTATTCTCTGATTTACTAGACCCAGTAAGTAATTGTAAATAATCAACAAAAATAATACCTAAATTATGTTTTCTCTTAAGTTTTCTTGCTCTAGACCTAACAGCTGAAATAGATAGAGCAGGGGTATCATCTATAAAAAATGGCATTTCTGATAACTCAGCAGCTACCTTGCGTAGATCGTTGTAATGCTCTTCATTTACCTTGCCATTACGTAAATTTGTTGAATCAACTCTGGCCATCATGGAAAGTAAACGACTTGCTAGCTGTTCTGAAGACATTTCCAAAGAAAAAAAGCCTACTGCGGGAGGCTTTTCTCCTTCCTTAGTCTTTCGTTGCAAAGCTTTGCAAGCATTAAAAGCAAAGTTAATAGCAAAGGCTGTTTTACCCATCGATGGACGTCCAGCAACTATAATTAGATCAGAATTTTGAAAACCAGAAAGCTTATTGTCTAGGTCAAGATAACCTGTCGAGATGCCTGTAATATGGTCAGTATTCTTCATCGCTCTGTTTATGCTACTAAGTGACTCAGCAACTGACTCTCTCATTGGAATAAAGCCTTTTTCTTTCATGCCTTCACTAGCAAGAAGATAAAGTTTATTTTCTGCAATTTCTAGTTGCTCCGGAGCTTCTTGCTCTAGAGTAGAGTTATAGGCATCATTAACAATTTCTTCACCGATAGTAATCAAATTTCTCTTGATTGCCGAGTCGTAGATTATTTTGCCGTAATCATAAGGGTTAATTACAACCATAGCGATTGTTGTTAATCTAATAATATACTCATTGCCTTTTAGTTCTTGGTATAAAGGATCTTTCTCAAGTATAGATTTGATAGTAACAGGAGTGGCGCTTAAACCTTTTTCAACTAATATTTCTATAGCATGATAGATTTTTTGATGAAATTTTTCATAAAAATGCTCCGCTTTCAAGAACTCATTAATTTGCTCAATTAAATCACTGTTAATAAGAACAGCTCCAAGCAACATCTGCTCTGCATGCACATTGGCAGGTAACTTTCTTAACAAATCATGGTCTGGTAGTGTTTGACTTATATTTTCCACTACACGTCTCTTAAAAATTTATCAGCCTCTAAAGCTGCCATACAACCCGTTCCTGCAGCAGTTACTGCTTGACGATAAATTTTATCTTGAACGTCTCCAGCAGCAAACACTCCTTGTATATTAGTCTTAGTTGAGTCTGGTGCTGTAATTATATAACCTTCTTCATCCATCGTTAGTTGGTTTTTAAAAAGATCTGTATTTGGTTTATGCCCAATTGCAATAAATACACCAGAGCAGGGCAAATCAGATACTTCATTAGATTTAATATTCTTAATTTTTATACCAATTACAGATTTAGGGTTATTAGTACCAACAACTTCTTCTAATTCACTGTCCCAAATCACTGATATCTTATCATTTTTAAATAATTTTTCTTGAAGCATTTTTTCTGCTCTGAATTGATTTCTGCGGTGAATAATATAAACTTTTTTAGCATGATTAGTAAGGAACAGGGCTTCTTCAACGGCAGTATTTCCGCCACCTATTACTACAACATTCATGTCTTTGAAGAAAAACCCATCACATGTGGCACACCCAGACACACCATAGCCTTGAAATTCCTGTTCAGATGGAAGTCCCAACCATTTAGCTTGAGCTCCTGTACAAATTACTACACTATCAGTTTCATACACTTCTCCTGAAGCTGTATAGGCTTTGAATGGTCTTTTATTAAGCTCAATTTTTTCAACATAGTCATAAACAAGCTTAGTACCAACTTTTTCTGCTTGTTTCTCCATTTCTTGCATTAGCCATGGGCCTTGTATTGTTTGGGCAAATCCAGGATAATTTTCAACGTCAGTAGTAATGGTCAGTTGACCACCTGGTTGCATTCCATGTATCAAAATTGGTTCTAATCCAGCGCGGGCTGCATAAATTGCGGCACTTAAACCCGCTGGTCCTGAGCCAATAATTAGGATTTTAGTTTTAGTAATAGATTGTTCCATACTTTACCGTATTTTAAGTTGTGATCGACTATGTAGTAAGAATTCCTTCAAGGAAAATCATCGCCATAATGGGCATGTATAGTAAAACAAAGAGCAAAGAAAGCAATACCGCAGTTGCTACTTTTTCCGGATAAATTTTATACAGTGACGCTAGTACAATTGTATTAGTAGCCATTGGTGCAACGCAGAGCAATTGTAGAGCGTTATAATAATTAACATCAAGCCATTTAAAATAAAAACGATCCAGTAAAATAAATATATTAAATAATGCTGGATAAAATAGAAATTTGCTAGCAAAAGCCGCAGCAGTAAATTTTATATCAAAATCAAATTCTTTAATGCTCGATAGAGCGAGTCCAATAGTTACCATACCCAATATTGAGAAAGCGCCTTTCATATTGCTAATAAAATCATCAAAAAAATCTGGTAGATGGAAGCCTAAAAGACTCATCGCGCAGCCTAAGAAGAAGGCATTTAAAAGCGGTAATTTTGCTACCCGCAACACACTTTGCTTAAATGTACCTACACTTCTTGCACAAAAATAGCACCCAACTGAGGCTTCACAAATAGAAATACCAATCAAGCCAAGCGCATAAATGCTGAGGGTATGATCATCAAATAGAGCAGCTGCAATCGGCAAAACTACGTAACCACTATTTCCAGTTCCAGCAGATAGAGCTAAAATATTTCTATGTGAATCTTGCCAAATTTTTCCATATAGCCAATAACTAAAAAGACTTAGTATTGTACATAAAGTGAAAGTTAAGGCTGAAATTCCAAGAGAACTAAATGTTAGTTGGGCGCTTGTCGGAATGGCAAAAAAAACAATGGGAGCAACGAAATAAAATAGTAAGGAAGCAATACTATCTTTTTCTACATTTGTGAATTTGCTCGACAAAAAGCCAATTAATACGCTCAAGAGCGAAGATAATACTTTTAAAAATACTAGACTAAATACTGCCATAATATATAATTTTTTATAAGTGTTTTAGTCTGATATTATCGTTGATTTGTAAAAATTCATTATAACCATTTACTCAAAATCAATCTACCGAATATTTGGCAATTTTACTATGTTACATTAATTGTATAAAAAACTCTTGAATGTTTGGTACAGACGCTATATATTACGAGGCTTAAAAAGTCTAAAACAATACAAAGCTCACAAGGGCTTACATAAGAAATTTGGAGATATTTAAAGATGAGTGAAGCATTAACTCTAGCAGCAGAACTACGAGAAGAATTAGGAACAGGGGCTTCTAGGGCTTTAAGAAAAAAAGGTATGGTGCCTGCGACAATCTATGGCGCAGGTAAAGAACCTTTATCTATTGCAATAGAAGAGAAGGAAATAACCAAATATTATAGAAAACCTCAGTATATTTCTCAGTTATTTGAACTTGAAATTGGTCAAAAGAAATTTAAAGTTCTGCCAAAAGCAATTCAATTACATCCAATAACTGATATTGTAAGCCATGTTGATTTTGTATTTTTAGAAAATAAAATGCAAAAAATGCAGGTACCAATTGTTTACTTAAACAAAGAAAGTTGTTTAGGTGTTAAAAGAGGGGGGTACTTCAACACAGTAAAAAGATTTGCCACAATTCTTTGTCCAGTAGGCATCTTGCCTCGCAAAATTGAAATTGATGTAATGGCAATGCCAATAGGTTCATCTTTGAAAGCAAAAGACTTATCGATTCCAGTAGGTGCTAAACTTTTAGAGAATGCTAATTTTGTTATAGCATCAATCGTTGGTAAAAAAGGTAAATCTGATGACATTGACGAAGCTGTAGCTCCAGCTGAAGCTGCTAAGAAATAAGTATACAAGAGCCTGAAATATCATTCTTCATGTATGCGACGCTAGTTCTTTGATTGTTCTGTCACCGATATCTAAGCCTTGTGTAGGATGACAAAAACGGAAAGAAAACCTTTTGCAAACCATTTTTAATGTATCGGTTTAAGTAGAATGTTTCTAATTGTTGGCCTTGGTAACCCTGGTAGAGAATATAGCTGCACCCGGCATAATATTGGTTTTACGACTGTAGATGCTTTATCTAGAGAATATCGCTTACCATTTCAAAGTAAATCCAGATTTAATTCTCAACTTGCACTGGGAGAACATAAATCTAAAAATATTGTACTTTGCAAACCAGAAACTTACATGAATCTATCTGGCGAAGCGGTGCAATCAATTTGTTCATATTATAAAATTCCTTTAGATAAAATTATAGTCATTCATGATGATATAGACCTAAAATTTGGCAAGATTGCCCATAAGATAGGCGGAGGAGCTGGGGGGCACAATGGTTTAAAGTCTATTGATAAACATATTGGGGCAAACTATCACAGAATCAGAATGGGTATTGGTAGGCCAGAGGATAAAGCTTACGAAATATCTGACTTTGTGCTTGGAAAATTTTCTCAAGAAGAAGAATTATTTATTTTTAGAAATATTGATTTACTCACTCGCAACATGGAGCTGCTAATTTTAGGTGATATTGAAGCATTTAAAAAAGCTATTTCTGTTTAAAACTAGTGAAAACTATAGCTTTTTATGTTATGTTTAAATGTTGAAAATATGGATTCTGATATAAGAAAATCCTCTGTTATTCTAAAGTTTTATAGCAATTAATTCAAAAAATATAGTTAAGGAAATAATTATGAGACTTAAATGTGGAATCGTTGGGTTACCTAACGTTGGTAAATCAACTTTATTTAATGCCCTAACGGCAAGCAGCAATGCAGAGGCCGCCAATTACCCTTTTTGCACAATTGAACCAAATACTGGTGTTGTCCCAGTACCAGATTCTCGCCTTAATAGGTTAGCCAAAACTGCTGGTTCGGCTAAAATCATACCAGAGTTTATTGAATTTGTTGATATAGCTGGACTTGTTAAAGGCGCTAGTAAAGGAGAGGGGTTAGGTAATAAATTTTTATCTCATATTAGAGAGGTTGATGCTATTATTCATGTTTTGCGTTGTTTTGATGATCCAGATATTACGCATGTACATGGTAAAATTGATCCTGTTGAAGATGCAGAAATAATAGAAACTGAATTAATTATCGCAGACCTAGATTCTGTAGATAAACGCCTGCCTAATTTAATAAAAAAGGCTAAGACTGATAAGATATTACAGTTACAAGTAGAGCTTCTGGAAATTTGCAGAAAAGTGCTAGAGGAGGGGAGGCCTGTTAGATCATTAATAGGCAAAGTTGATGCAAAAGAACTAGCCGCACTTCAGTTACTTACTTCAAAGCCAATTTTATATGTGTGTAATGTTCTTGAATCAGAAGCAACATCTGGTAATGGTTATTCGCAAGTGGTAGAGCAAAAAGCCACTTCCGAAGGGGCAAACGTAGTAATTATTTCTTCTAAAATTGAAGCAGAAATATCTATTTTAGAAGATCCAATAGAAAAACAAGAATTTCTTGAAAGCCTTAATTTATCAGAGCCAGGCCTTAGCAAAATTATAAAATCGGCTCATTCTCTCCTCGGCTTAAAGTCATTTTTTACTATCGGGCCTAAAGAAGCCCATGCTTGGACTTTTGAAACAGGATCTCTTGCACCAGCTGCTGCCGGTATTATACATACAGATTTTGAGAAAGGTTTTATTAGAGCTGAAGTTATTTCCTGTGAAGAATATCTAGCAATTGGAAGCGAAGCTCGGGCAAAGGAGCTTGGTAAAATGCGAGTAGAGGGAAAAGAGTATGTTATGCAAGATGGAGATGTTGTACATTTCAGGTTTAATGTTTAGCAAAATAATGTAATTCAAGTTATGAAAGTAATAGGAAAAGTCCCACCAATTTTGCTTTATTGCCTTATATCTCTTTCGACCTTAACCGAAACAGTTTATTCAGCCGCTTTACCCGAAATAGCGCGGCAATTAAATACTGATGGCAGTATTGCTCAGTCATCTACTAGTGCTTACTATGTTGGATTTGCCTTAGGGATTTTTACTTTAGGGAGAATATCAGATATTTACGGTAGGAAACCTGTGGTAATATTTGGTATAAGCTTCTATATTATAGCTACTTTTCTTATAAGTAAATCGACTAATATAGAAATGTTTATTTTATTTAGATTTACTCAGGCCTACGGGGCAAGTGTAGGATCAGTAATTGCTCAGGCTATGGCCCGTGATTCTTATAAAGGATGGGAATTATCATATATTTATGCTAGCGTTTCAACTATTATGGCATTTGTACCTTCAATAGGTTCAGCGCTGGGTGGCTATATCATTGAGTATTTTGAGCAATGGCAATATATTTTCGATTTTCTTATTTTGTTGTCAGCTATATTACTTAGTATATATATAAAATTTCTTCCAGAAACTAATGCCTACATTGGGGCCACAAAAAATAATAGATTTTTTATGGTCTTAAAGGTTGCATTGAAAGACAAAACGCTTCTTAGCTATGCTTTTATAGTAGGGATGTATAACGGAATTTGCTTTGGTTTTTATATCCAAGCGCCATTTATTTTTATTGGAAGATTAGAAATGTCTCCATCGAATTATGGCAAGCTGTTTTTAGCTTTGAGCGTTGCCAACCTAGCAGGAGGATTAATCACTAGATACTTAATACGTAAATTTATTAGTACGCTTAAAATCAGGGTAGCAGGTTTTATCTTGAGTGCAATTGGCTGTATTATTCTATTAATTGGATCACAGATTGATACGGATAAAACAACTTATGTTGCTTTGCTAATTTTTGGACCAATGGCAATACATCTTATGGGGCATGCGATGGTTGTGCCAATGCTATTGCGCCATGCGCTTGAAGATTATCAAAAGGTAACGGGATCTGCCGGATCTATCTTTGGCGCAATGTACTATCTGATGACGGCAGGTGTTAGTTTTATGATCTCGACCTTTCATAGTAATACGATAAATAACTTTGCTTATTTATTTGCAATGTTATTTTCTATTTCTCTTATGTTATTTTATTATAGCAATACTAATAATCTGCAAACCAGAAGCGCTTTAGAATAAAGGCACTTAAGCCATATTTATAGAGACTAAAAGCGCCTAAGGGAAGGGTCTATTCAACACTAAGAGGGTTGCCTATGACGTTAATTTCTCCCTCATCAAAATGAAAATCATGCAATAAATCAAGAACCGCCCCTTGCCTAACTAATGGAGGGGGAGTAGCAATAATTTCGGCTTCTTCTGATTCGAGTCTTGCTTCATTTGCTGATTTCACAGCCCATGGTAGAAGATACTTTATTAAAAAATAATGAACTATGGAGCAAAAGGAGTTATTTCAGAATTTTAGGAAGCTTTGGATTCAATATTATGCTCTGTTGCTAAATTCATACCACGCGTCTATTTATAACAAACGCCGCAAATATCATTGTTTAGTCTTTGTGATAATCTGTTTTTCCCACTCATCCAGCAAAGTAACTGTAAGTTTTTTTATATCACTGGTTATACAAGCCTTATAGTGGCTCAATATTTTATCAAACTGTTCGGCGTAACAATCGAGTAACTGCCTAGTTTGTGCTGTATAAGGCATATCTTTAATTGATTCAATGGCGTTTAATTCTAAGAACATTAGGTAATCTCCTAAAATGTTCCCGAGTGTTGCAAATTCTATTTGAAGCGCTAATTCTAACGATTCATTTACTTGACGGCTTTTTACCATGATAAGTTTTTTCCCATAAATTTAATTTGTATATTTAAACCTAAAATTTGTATATTTAAACCTAAAATTGTATAATTAACATAGCGATTTTTTGGTATTATTAAAACTAAATTTAACTGCCGCGTGGTAATATTTTATCTAGAATAAATTTTAAGAGTGACATTATAGTGAATAGAATAGTAAAAGTAGATATTGTAGCAAAGCGTCTTCGTTGGTTGAGGAGGTCAGTAGGCCTGAGCAGGCAACAGATTGAGAACAAATATAGAATTTCTGCAAATACAATCAAAAGTATGGGAGGCGGGAAAAACTGAAATAGGAATAATAAGATTAGTAAATTACTTAGAGGTATTTAAAGAATATGGTATTTCTCCTAGTGTGGAGAGTCTCTTAGATTTTATGACTGATAATTATCAAGTTAAAGTAACGCCCCTTAAAAAAGATTTTATATTGAAAAAGATTTACAAGTAGTTTCTAATGCTGTAATGAGCACTATAGCTTCAGCTTTAAGGATATTCTCAATGCTCCAGCAGCTTCGGCTCTTGGCTGAGTATTTCTGATTTTGAAGGAAAAAATGTATATAATTTATTTCCTCAAATGGCTAAAGGATATCATGAAAATGATTTGAAGTACTCAAAACTAATAAGCCTCTGAATATAGAGGAAGAGTTTATTCCTTTATATTCAGAGTCGAGTAAAAAGGTAAAAGTTAATAGAATTCCCATTTTTAATAGAGAAAATAAAAAAATGGTACTTGCCATTTTTGAAAATAAGTCATAAAGTTTAGAACTGGTCAACAAAGAGATAATGGTGTTCTGACCAATCCACGGAGGGAAGGAAAAATTCACCAAGATCTTACAAAGATGATCAGTACGCTTATTATGTCAAAAGAAAAAACAACTAGTTCTGAGTCTAATAAAGCCATTCTATCAAAACCTTTAGTGGATGGGGCGATAGGAAGTTATAAAGGAGAAGTATTTCAAATATATAGCTAAAGAAGATTGTATAGTAACTTCAAGGAAAGGAGCTGTACTATACAGAGAAGATTTAGCTAGCGACGCTACAATTATTGTTGCAACATATGAACATTTTGTTTTTGTCAAAGCTCACCTGTTGCCAGATATAATCGATTGCTTTCCTGATCAACCAGAAGCATGGGTTAAAGAACTAGGCAGCTGTCTAGCCCTAGAACAGTAGAAGCCTTTGGCTGAAATAATTTTAATTAATAACTTCTTTTTGTGATAAACTTACTAATTAATGCCCCATATAAGTATTTCAATGTAACAAAGGTAAAGCTTATGCAAGAATCAATAAGATGTAAAATAGATTATATAATAGCTGCTTTTATCTTAGCGGGTGGTATAGCATTAGGAGGTTATTTCATAGGTAATTCTTTTCTAAAAACTCGTTTGCAGGATAGATATGTGACCGTTAAAGGGTTAAGTGAAAGGGAAGTAGCAGCTAATTTGGCTATCTGGAATATTACTATTAAAGCAACCGGAAATAACCTAAATGAAGTTAATAATAAAATTAACACTGATAGGAACACGGTAATGGATTTTTTAATAAAACAGGGATTTCAAACAGATGAAGTAGAAATAGGAAGCTATTTAGTTACAGATTTATTAGCCCAAACCTATAGAAATACGACTTCTGAAGAGTTTCGTTATATAATTAACGCCAGTATAATTTTAAAAACTTCAAAAGTAGAATTAGTTAGAAAGGTAACTCAATTACAGAACTTATTAGTGCAACAAGGAGTAGCAATAGGTGCCGAAGGTTATGATGGCTTATCTTACGAATTTACAAAGTTTAACGAAATAAAGCCAGAAATGTTAGAAGAAGCAATTAAGAATGCACGAAAGGCAGCACTAAAATTTGCAGAGGATTCGGGGAACAAAATAGGAAGCCTAAAAAGAGCTAATCAAGGAACATTTACAATAAGTTCTGCAGATGGTGGAGATAGGAACGATGAATATAGTAACTCTCAAGCTGAGAAAAAAAGTATACGAAAAAAAATACGCTTAGTTACAACCTTAGAATATTTTTTTAAGGAGTAACATTTATTGAACCCACTTGTGGATGGTTCTACATATCTTTACTTTCCATAATATGGATTATGGCACATGAAGATCAATTAGTTCTACCCATTCCTTTTCTATTTCTCCCATTACAAAAGTATCTGTCGCCACTTCCTTACTCTCTATTTTAAAACTGGTTTTAAAACTGGTTACCGCACTTTCTTTTTTTGGAGAATATAACCAAGAGAACCAAGAGGTTGAAGGTGTTGAAGGTGTTGAAGGGGTCATCACTCTTTTTGATATCTCAACTCCCGTTTCCTCAACAATTACTAATCTATTAGTAGAATGACTAGGAGATGATGAACTACTGTCTGTTCTAGGAGATGATGAACTACTGTCTGTTCTTTCCGTAGCTTCTTTTATAAGCGTTGCAAAGTAAGCCGCATCTTCTTTGTTAGTATCTGTAACAGGGGATACAGCAACAACCGGAATAGGAGAAGAAGATGAAGATAAGCTGCTAACTGAGCTCGTTGGTTCAATACCACCAATTTCTAATGTAGCCGGTGCTGTGGGTGTGGGAGGAGATGATACGCTAGAAGAAGATGAACTACTAGGGGATAATGACACAACTTCATCAGTTACTTCAGGCACCAACATTACGTTAAAGCTTTGCAACCATTCGAGATAATTTGATGCATAATCAAGATCTATTTTCTTAACAACTGTATGAGAAGATGATGAAGATGAGCTGCTAACTGAGCTGGTTAGTTCAATAGCACCAGTGTCTGATGTAGCTGGTGCTGTAGGCATAGCTTCTTTCTTTGCTTTTTCTTTACTTAGTACAATAAGTTGTTGTTTTAGTCCATGCATAGGATAGTTCTTCGTAAACCAGCTTACTAGCACATCTATCTCGTCTTCAACAGTTTTTTCGGGGTTGGTATATCTTAGTTTATCAGATAATATCTTTACTATCTCAAGTGTGGAAGCATTATACAACGCAAGATTTAGATAATAGGTTGGTACTATATCAAGAAATTGTTTTACTATTGCAGTCTGTCCTTGGTATGCAGCTTTAGAAATAAGGTTACCGATCCTTGTTGCATCTTCTTTTGGTTCTTTTATAGTAAATGCAGGTTCATATTGTAGTTCATTAGATATTCTTGAAGCACGCTCAACATCTTCTACCACAAGAGCATTATATAGTTCATAGATTTTGTGAAGCTTAGCTGATTTAGGTAATGATAATACTTTTTTAAAGTATAGCATATTATACTTTTCCTGATGCCAGGCCAGATTTTTAGTTTTCATAAGTTTAGCTTAAATTGTTATAGGGGTATAAATATAATAGTATATGTTTAATAAAAGGTTAATAATGTATGACTGCATCATTTATTATTAAATTCTATATTGATTGCTTTGCCACAGGAAACACGAAAGAGCCAAACATAGTTGATGCGCCATCAGAACTACTCTAACTCCTAGTCTGCTGAGTTTCCTAATAACGTATAACCAACTCTATCATAAAACTCCTCAAATTCTGCTTTTACGTTTATTTAGTATGTCTACTGCCACCTTGCCATTATAATTGTTCAGAAGCTTAGTGTCCTGTGCTCTATAAGAGCTAGAACTTGAACTGCTACTTGCACCCAGCCCACCAGGGGGAGTAGAACTGCTACTGTCCCCTACTCCGGCTGAAGTAGGCTCACTATTATTAAATATATCTTTACCATAAAATTTCTCTAGATATGGTTTTATAGCAGATGAAGTGTCTACTACTCCATTTAATACCTTTTCCTTAAAATTAGTACTTTTTGTAGAATATTGTGTATTAAATTTTTCAATAGCATCTACTACTCTTTTGTCTCGCATAACAGTCAATCTTAGTGTTGAGTTAATTCGGTCTATACAACTTGTTGAAAGAAACTCCGACTTATTTGCTAAAAAACTCTCCAGCTCAATTGAATCCAATTCTACGATTGGACATGTTATGGACATATTTATTCTTACTAATTAATAAATGTTAGCAACAAGATAGCTGTATGCTCTGTTATATATGTTATATATTGCTAGCTTTTACTGGCATCGCTTGATTTAAAACTTATAATGCTATAGTTGTTTGGAAAACAAAGGTATATTAAAGATGCGTACAAGACAAGAAAGCTCATTTTGTTGTAGATTATCTAATAATTTTAAATGGTGTATAACAACAGCATTATCTAGTATTATTAAACCATTTAGAATGATTAATCCTGTCGAAACAATTATTGCAGCAGGTGCTATGATGGGTATTATGCCAATAGTATCTAAACAATTTCATAAATTAGAAAAAGCACATTTTATTCCAGACGGCAGAAATGATGACGTTAATCCATTATACTATTTTTTGGCGTTAGATATGGCTATTTGTGGTACATTTATTGCTCGTTATTATTTAAAAGCCGTCCTAAATGATCATAGCGATCAAGATAATAGGGAAATTTCCCGACTCAAATCAATTCCTGCCATACTTTTATGTGAGTCTATAGCAGCAACACCAATGATTGTTTATAGCTATGTGCCAGCCGACTATAATATACCAGCATATTCTCTGGTTACACTTGGTGGAATGGCGCTGTGTATTAAATATGTTAATTTTTATAAATCTCATAGATACGGAATACTTGAAGAAGACAATGCTATTTCTTGTGGAGATATACTTCTGAAAAGTATTATCACTACTTCAAGAGCAGCACTAAGTATAAGCGCGCTGTTTAGTATCGAACTTAATAATCAAGATGTTGTTGGTTCAAAGGGGTTTGATCAGTATTTAGCGTGGGCAACATGTTATGCAATGCCCCTAGCATTATCTACGTTTATTCAAAATAATTATTTTTCTTTGTATGGTACTGAGCAATTAAGAGAAGATAGATGTGTTGCTAAATTAATCGTAAATACTCTTGCTGCTATATCTACTTTTGGAAGAGGAGTTGCGGGTACTTTATTTGCTTATGATGGTTTAATGTCAGTTGGAGTACCGGAAGATTATGCACTGCCGATTTCTATAATAAGTTTAGGAATAGTTGCAAATCTAGCTACTACAAACACAGAGAGACTGCAACTCATTCAATCTGTCTGTACTATAGACGCCTCTGACGTAACTATCAAAAATGGCGCACTATTTTTTATATCTACATTACAAGGTTTTTTACTCGCTTTACCACAATGTACCCAAGCTATAATTGCTGTTCCTAGATTATCGGATGATGAACATACACAAAAAGTTATATATGCCTTCACTATACCTTTTGTGATTAAGGAAACATTATTTTTTACTAAGCTAGCATTTCGAGCGTTTTCAGATTTTCAATTATTTAATAACCAAATTGCATTAGATGATGTAATGATAGGCCCATTAGATTATGATGTACCTGCATTGGGTAATCATATTCAATACGACTATGACCCTTTGGAAATGTAATATTTCTAGCTCTTTCATATTTCCTATATTGCTCGGGACAAGGGATAGCACTTGACATCATTTTTACTAAGAAATATATTAACGTAAAATAGTTCTATTAATATCTGCAGAAACTTCAAGTGCCAAATATATGGTTAGTAAAATAAAAATTAATAATATATAATTTATGATTAAATTTTGGGTATTAGCATCGGCTTTATCTTTATTTAGTGCTAATGACTCTACTGAAGAATTGGATACTATTCAATCTAATTCTCAACAAAATAAATGTCCACCATGGGATTCATGCGTAGTATCACCAAGAAAAGATAATGTGTCTACTGAAGGATTAGATACTACTAATTCTCAACAAAATAAATGTCCACCATGGGATTCATGTGTAGTATCACCAAGAAAAGATAATGTGTCTACTGAAGGATTAGATACTACTAATTCTCAACAAAATAAATGTCCACCAAGGGATTCATGTGTAGTATCACCAAGAAAAGATAATGTGTCTACTGAAGGATTAGATACTACTAATTCTCAACAAAATAAATGTCCACCATGGGATTCATGCGTAGTATCACCAAGAAAAGATAATGTGTCTACTGAAGATTAGATAACAATCGAATAGAGATGGGGGTAGTTGTATCGGCTTGAAATCATAAATACAAATTCCAGTAATCAAGAACAATTTTTTTCCAGTAATCAAGAACAATTTTTTGCTAAGTTTAATTGTAATTAAAATTAATATACTTACTTACTAAATACTCGTCAATCCCTTCATGAGATCCTTCTACTCCAAACCCAGAAGCTTTCCTGCCACTAAATGGAGCTTTTGTTGTTGCAGGAAATGAGGAGTTAATTGATACCATACTAAAGTCAAGTTTAGAGGCTATATAATTTGCTCTTCTTATATCTTTTGAATATAGATAGGATTGAAGGCCGTATTCTGTATTGTTCGCCCTAGCAAGAACCTCTTCGATGGAAAAAAATGAATAACATGCAATTACGGGGCCAAAGATCTCTGTACTAAAAATATTCATATCGTCTGTACAATCTTTTATAACAGAGGGCTCCATAAAGTTACCATTATGTTCACCACCACACATTATTTTTGCTCCCTTTTGCTTAGCATCTTTAAGTAAAAAATTAATTTTTTCAATGGCTTGTATATTAATTAGAGGGCCAATTTTATTTGATTCAATGAAACCATCTCCTGCTTTGCAGACGCTAAATTTTTGTGCTATTAATTCAACTAATTTATCATAAACCGCATTTTCTATGAAGATCCGGTTCGGAGAAGTGCAAGATTGGCCTCCTGAACGTAGTTTAATCGCTATTAAATCGTCTGATACTTTATCTAAATCAGAATCAGCAAATATAATATATGGTGCATTCCCACCAAGCTCAAGAGAGAGTTTTCTTAAAGAGTTTGCTGATTTTTCGTATAACAACTTCCCTACCCTTGTTGATCCAGTAAAAGATAACTTACGAATTCTAAAATCCTGACACACAGTATCGCCAAATAATGTAGCATCACCAGTAACTATGTTTAAAACTCCTGGGGGCAAACCAGCCTCTTCAAGGATTATAGCCTGGGCTAATGCAGAAAAAGGGGTAAATTCAGAGGGCTTTAGTATCACACTACAACCAGCTGCAAGTGCTGGTGCAATTTTTCTAGTTACCATGGCAGAAGGAAAATTCCAAGGAGTAATGGCTGCTACTGGGCCAATAGGTTCTTTTTCGCCAATGAGTTTATGTTCATTGGAATTTCCCGATCTTACGTACGTGCTGCTAGATTTAATAACACAAGCAAACCAGTCAATAAAAGACTCTCCGTACAAAATTTCTTTCCGGGACTCGTCTAAAGTTTTGCCCTGCTCTAGAGTAAGCAATTCTGCTAGTTCATTTAAGTATTTATGCTGTAATTCTTGCCATTTTCTCAATATCTTATAGCGTTGATCAACCGTCGAAGCTGCCCACGATTTTGCCATTTGGCATGTATTATTAATCGCTTTTAGCAAATTTTCTTTCGATAAGTCGGGCACATATCCAATTATTGCGCCGCTTGATGGATTATCAACTTGAATTATCTCTTTTTCAGAAAGCCAATTCCCTGCAATATAATTTTTACCATTAATTTGTTCAAAGATTTTTTTTATATCCATCAGAAATACCTGCTACATGCTTGTAAATAAGAATAACCTGTTACCACAGTCAAAATAGCTGCTATCCATAGACTTATATGCCCTACTAAATCGAGAACCACTATGCCTGAACCAACAGACCCAACTATAAGCATTGTCATAGATACCATCTGTATGGTTGTTTTTATTTTAGCAAGTCTACTCACTGGTACGCTAACTTGGACTTGAGCTAAAAACTCCCTAAAACCAGCAACAACAAATTCACGCGCAAGAATAAGTAAGCAAGGTATTTCATCCGCTCTATTATCTTTTACTAACATAACTAATACGCATCCAACTAGGACCTTATCAGCTATGGGATCAAACATTCTGCCAAAGCTAGAAATAAGGTTATATTTTCTAGCCAAATAGCCATCAAAGAAATCAGTCAAGCTAGCGCAAGCGAAAACAATCCCGCCAACCCTATGAGCGAACTTCGAATCATCGAAATAAAATGTCATTACTATAATTGGGATTGATACCAGTCTTATTATAGTCAAATAATTCGGTATGTTTTTGTCAAGTTGCATCTATAACCATTTTATTTTATGTAATATTATAATTCATAATAGGAATCATATAATCTTCTATTATTTCGGAAGGTTGTTCACCAACTTTTACTGCTCCTAGTTTTTCGTAAAACCCTTGGGCATTTCTATCAACCAAGATTTTGAAATGCTTAATTTCTTTATTTTTTAGTTCAGAAATAATTTGCTTCCAAAGCATCGTTCCAAGTCCTTCTCTAATACTATCTGGTTCAATGTAAAACTTCGCTTCACTGGTTTTCTCACTTTTACTAGGTTCTATGCAAAAAAAACCTTTAATTAACCCATTTAACTCTACAATACAACATATTGATTTATCCATAGATTCAGTTGTAATTGCTAATTTTTGGGTTGTTTCCTCAATTTCTTTGGCAGAATAGTCCCAAATCGCAATAGAACGTTTCATTATATCGTTTAACACTTTAATATTCTTTACTCGCCCCTTCTTTATTATGTAGTGGTTTTTCATGATTAATATACCTAATTTTTCTAACCATCCGCAGAATATGTAATTGGTAAACAATAAAACACTATAAGTCAATAAACAACTATAGCTCTAACAATAGAATTTTGCCTTCTGGTATCGCTTAGGTATATAATAATGAATTACAATCAATAACGAGCTTATAATCCTTAATGACACAGTTTTTTAATAATGCAGAAGAAGCCATAGCAGGAGTGCTCCAAGATGGAATGCTTATACACGCAGGTGGATTTGGTCTTTGTGGCATCCCAGAAAATATAATTTCAGCAATAGTTAAATCTAGGGTGAAGAATTTAACAATTGTCAGCAACAACTGTGGTATTGACGATTTTGGCTTAGGCCTTCTACTCAAAAATGGTCAGATTAGAAAAATGATATCATCCTATGTTGGCGAAAACAAAACTTTTGAAAAAATGTACCTTGATGGAACTCTAGAACTAGAGCTTAATCCGCAAGGAACTCTGGCTGAACGTATCAGAGCAGCTGGCGCAGGTATTCCTGCTTTTTATACGAGAACTGGTGTTGGAACAATTGTTGCCGAAGGAAAAGAAATTAGAGAATTTAACGGTGAACAATATGTTATGGAAAAAGCTCTTTTAGCAGATGTGGCAATTATCAAAGGTTATAAAGCTGATAAATTTGGTAATGTTATATACAATAAAACTGCAAGAAATTTTAATCCAATAATGGCAACAGCAGCTAAGTTAACTATCTGCGAAGTGGAAGAGATCGTTGAAACTGGAAAGCTTGACGCAGCTAACATCCACAGTCCTGCTATATATATTCATAGATTGTTTAAAGGAATAAACTATGAAAAAAGAATTGAAAAAATAACTGTAAGAACTAAAGAGGCTAAGTAATGTCCTGGTCAGTAGATGAAATGTGCCAAATTGCAGCGCAAATGGAAGTGAAAGATGGGCAGTTTATTAATCTTGGTATTGGTATCCCAACGAGTATTCCAAATTTTATACCTAAAGACATTAATGTAAGCTTCCAGAGTGAAAACGGTATGCTAGGAATGGGGCCTTTCCCATATGAAGGCGAAGAAGATGCTGACCTTATTAACGCTGGCAAACAAACTATTACTGAACTACCTCAAAGCAGTTACTTTGACAGCGCAGCCTCATTTGCAATGATTAGAGGAAGTCATATTGATCTTACTATCCTTGGTGCGCTTGAGGTTTCAACTGCTGGTGATCTAGCCAACTGGGCAGTACCGGGCAAAATGATTAAAGGTATGGGAGGGGCTATGGATCTTGTAGCTAATATCAAAAGAGTAGTAGTTTTGATGACTCATAATTCCAAGGATGGTGCACCTAAGCTTGTTGATAAATGCACCCTCCCCTTAACTGGGGTTGGTGTGGTAGACAGAGTTATTACCGATATTGGTGTTTTTGATGTTGGCGATGACGTGATAAAGCTTATTAAAAAGATAGACTCTGTTACATTCGAAGAGATTGTACAAAGAAGTTCAGCAAAAATTATTGACGCTAGGTGATTGGTAAAAATTTTCTACATAGAGTTTGATACTAATTGTCCTCTTGTTTAATATCATCTATATTTCATATCGTAAATATGGTAAAAATAACTCATGAAAACAAGTCTAACTCATTTACCCCCAGATAAACGTAGTTACGTTAAGGAAGTAGCCGACATAATAATTGAAGAAATGACCAAGTCCAAAAAAGGGCTGGCATATTTGATCTTATTTGGCAGCTATGCTCGTGGTGATTGGGTGTATGAGCGTGGTTATGATATAGAAGAAAAGCATAATTATTCTTACATAAGCGACCTTGATATATTAATTGTCACTGAGAAAAAATGCCACGATGATGCTCTTATTATCCGAAAAACTAAGCGAAAATTACCAGATATCAGTACATTTCCATCATATATTAAAGTACCAGATGTTTCGATAATTGTTCATACAGTGAAGCATTTTAACTATATGCTCACAGATAATAGTTATTTTTTCAAGGACATAAAAAAAGAAGGAAGATTGCTCTACGATTCAGGCCAATATCCAATGGCAAGTCCCAAGAAATTTACGCCCGCCGAGAGAAAAGCGAAAGCAATTGAGAATTATGAAGAATATTTTGGTTATGCAGAGGGGTTTTTAAACAATTCGTTGTATATTGGTAAAAGCGACAGTACTAAAGTCACTAGAAATATAAGAGCATTTATGCTACATCAAGCATGCGAAAATGCGTTTATTGCTTCATCTTTGGTCTTTAAGGACGATAGTGTTGTGCGCCAGGTATTTTAGTCCACCCCTGCGCCAGAAGAGAAGTCCACTTCATACTAACTTTTTTGCTGCACTTTGTCATCCTCCATTTTA
>Ga0214193_1000037_pt1 | contig 38353 bp, 33 predicted proteins | sample TroBogEpilimnion_10_FD_153031 | JGI IMG/M metagenome (GOLD analysis project Ga0214193, IMG submission 153031) | Freshwater microbial communities from Trout Bog Lake, WI - 05AUG2008 epilimnion | ecosystem: Environmental > Aquatic > Freshwater > Lake > Epilimnion/Euphotic zone | place: Trout Bog...
CGGCTCCAAACAGCAACCCAATAAGCGATCCCACCAGCGCCCAGGCGGCGATTCCATTCGCTAGCTGTTGGAGTGCAGCACTCCCTGGGAGTGCGGTAGTTGAGGGAGAGAGCTTCACAGAGGCGAGTAACACAAAAACCTTCTTTCTTGTAGGGGAACTACAACGGTCGTAGGTGTCACAAATATTTGAGAACTCTGCGAGAATGGCAACATGCTGTTTGCCCTTATTCAGAACGTGGCTCAACACTGGTCGCCCCTGGTGTTTTACGCCGCCGTCCTTGGCCTTTTCCTATTCGGAATCCTCATGGGCGTTCTGATTAATCGACGGCGAGGACACCGGGCAATTGCCCAAAGAATTTCATCATTGGCTTCACTTTTGGGTGTCGAGCCGCGTGACGACCATGGAAAAGTTGAAGAGGCTCTTGGCTACCTCGAAGCCGCTACTGGAGAAGCCTCCAGCACCGTTTCGGAGTCCTCAGCAGACTCATCGCGTTTGCGTCGTTCGCTCGATGCACTCCCCCTAGGACTAATTCTTTGTGACGAAGCTGGAAGTGTGGTCTTCCGCAATGCCCTTGCTGAAACACTCATGGCCTCTCGGTATGGAGATGCCATTGCCGCTCAAGCGGTAACTGATGTTCTCGCTGAGGGGTGGTCTGTCGGAGTAGCTGAACGAAGCATAGATATTTATGGTCCCCCGCGCCGGACTCTCGCGATCAAAGCGACCGTTATTGACGATGGGCGAAAGCCACTGGGCGTGATTGCCGTGATTGAAGATGTGTCTGAGCGTCGCCGCCTCGAAGACATTCGCCGCGACTTCGTGGCAAACGTCTCCCACGAACTCAAGACTCCGATGGGTGCATTGGGGCTCTTGGCGGAAACACTTCAGTTTGAGCGTGATCCAGTTGTTGCCCAACGACTGGCCGAGCGAATTCATAACGAGTCATTCCGCGTTAACCGAATTATTGAAGACCTTCTCGACCTCTCACGTATTGAGGGCGAAGGTTCACCTACTCGCGAACCAGTACCAATCTCACTCATTGCCGCCGAAGCCATGGAACGAATCCGTACCTCAGCCGAACAGCACGATGTTGTCCTCGAGTTCGATGAGCCCGAAAATAATTTGGTGGTCTTTGGCGATCGCCGGCAATTGGTATCGGCTCTCCACGCTCTGTTGGAGAATGCCGTTGTTTATTCACCTCGTGGAGGCAAAGTTCGCATCAATACGGCTCGAACCGAATCACGCATTAACTCCGATGGCGACACCGTCGGTCCATTTGTGAGTGTCAGTATTTCCGACCAAGGCCAAGGAATCCCCGCCAAGGACTTGGAGAGAATTTTTGAGCGTTTCTACCGCGTTGATCCAGGTCGGGCCCGCGAGACTGGCGGAACCGGACTCGGCCTGAGTATTGTTCGCCACGTGGCCGAAAATCATGGAGGAAGCGTGTTAGTGGATTCCCGCGAAGGTGAAGGCTCGACCTTCACCCTTGAATTGCCAATGAACCAATAATGGCAAAGGAAAAAGCCAAGGAAAAGGACCGCACGAAGAAGGCGGCTCAGCAAGCTTCCAAACTCATTCGACTGCTCGTCGTAGAGGACGAAGAATCTTTCATCGATGCTCTTGAAATTGGCCTAGGCCGCGAAGGATTCGAAGTTACCGTCGCGCGTGACGGGCAAGAGGCTGTTTCAAAGTTCGAATCTGGCAGCTTCGATTTAGTTCTCCTCGACCTAATGCTTCCCAAGATGTCTGGGTTGGACGTATGTCGCGTTGTTCGATCACAATCTGATGTCCCCATCATCGTGGTGAGTGCCAAAGGCGAAGAGGTCGACATGGTTCTCATGTTGGAAATTGGCGCTGATGACTACGTCCAAAAGCCATATCGCCTTCGCGAACTCGTCGCTCGAATTCGAGCAGTGTTACGCCGGCGGGAGCGCTCGACTCAGGTAGTCGAGAGTGAAGAGAAGATTGAGATTGGTCCCGTAAAACTCGACATAGAAGCGCGTCGCTGTTTTGTTAAAGGCGAAGAGATCCAATTGCGTCGCAAAGAGTTTGCGCTTCTACAAGAACTCTTAGAAAACCCTGGTCGAGTGCTCACCCGCGAAACACTTATTGATCGCATCTGGGGCAGCGACTACGTCGGCGACACCAAGACCCTTGACGTCCACATCAAGCGCCTGCGAAACCTCATCGAAGATGACCCTAAGGCACCCCTGCACATTTCCACGGTACGTGGAGTTGGCTACCGCTACGAAGTAGTTAACTAAGGGCGAATTGTCAGTTGGTTGCCCATGAAGGGCGCCAGAACTTCGGGCAACTGAACGGTGCCATCGGCCTGACGATAGGTTTCAACCAGTGCGGCCCAAATTCGAGCCCAGGCCAGCGCTGAGCCATTTACCGTGTGTACGAAAGCGGTGGTTCCCTCTTCGGTCCGGTACCGAACATTTGCTCGGCGAGCTTGGTAGTCACGGAACCATGAGACCGAAGAAACTTCCAACCACCGATCTACGCCCGGGCTAAACACCTCGAGGTCTATGGTTCGCGCCGAGGCGGAACCGAGGTCACCGGTGCACAGTTCGAGCAAACGATAAGTCAGGCCAAGTCCCTGCAGCAACGACTCGGCTCGCTGCAGGATGTCCGTGTGCGCTTCTTCCGCCTGCTCGGGCAAGCAGTAGGCGAAGAGCTCCACCTTGTCGAACTCGTGGAGACGAAGAACGCCACGCGTGTCGCGTCCAGCTGAACCTGACTCGCGGCGAAAACAAGAAGTTTGAGCAGTCATGCGAATTGGGAAGTTCTCGCGTGGCAAAATTTCGCCGCGGTGCATAGACGTCAAGGGCACCTCGGCCGTTGGGATTGCCCATAAGCCGTCTCGTTCCATGGCGTACATGTCATCTTCGGACTTTGGTAGGTGGCCGGTTGACATCATTGTCTCGGTCAGAGCAAAGTGCGGCGGACGAATCTCTTCGTACGCATCGAGGTGCGCGTTCAACGCGTAAAAGCCGAGTGAACGAATTAGCCGTGCGCCCGCTCCGCGGTATAGGGCAAACATGGATCCCGCAAGTTTCGCGCCCGATTCCAAATCGAGAATACCCAGTTCTTGGCCGACCTCCCAGTGAGGCTTCTTCTGGTGCTCTTCAAAGATTGGAAATGGCTTGCCCTCGTCCTTACCAACCCACCACTGTGAAATTTCAACGTTCTCTGTTTCGTCCTTGCCGTCAGGAACTCGGGCGTCGGGGAGGTTGGGCACCATCAACAGTTTTGAGCGAAGGGTCTCACTTGCTTGGCTCGCTACCTCACTGGCCGCACTCTCTTGTTCACCGAGCTCGCGTGAACGCAGACGCAATTTTTCGGCCTCGTCCTTATTTCCGGCTTTATTGGCCTCACCCACCTGTCGTGAGAGTTCTTTCACCTGGGCGCGCAGCGCTTCGGCTTCTTGTAGACGCTGACGGTGTTCGGCATCGAGGGCGATGATTTCGTCCATGGTTGAGGGAGAGACACCGCGGCGGGCAAGCTGAGCTTTGACAAAATCAGGTTCTTGGCGCAATTGAGCGATATCAATCATGGGTTTAAGCCTACCGAGTGCGCTTTAGGTCATTAGAACGGCGTAACTTGGATAACGGTGAGTAACGCGGTCGACATTTCAAATCTTTCGGTGAGTTTTGGCCCGCTTCAAGCGGTCCGCGATGTCTCCTTTTCGCTCCAATACGGAGAGGTTCTCGCCCTGCTTGGACCCAACGGAGCCGGCAAGACAACGATTGTTGACACCCTCCTTGGTTTTCGCTCACCTGATTCTGGGTCTGCCCGCGTTCATGGGTTGGACCCAATACGTGATCACCAGGAAATGACCTTGCGGACCGGCGCTCTTCTTCAGCGTGGTGGTGTTTGGTTTCCAATGACCCCCAGACAGGTTCTCGACCTCACCGCTACTTATTACGAATTCCCTCGCCCCGTCTCTGAACTCATCGAGTTGCTCTCTCTCGGTAGTGCGCAAAACACCCCTTGGCGTCGACTCAGCGGCGGAGAGCAACAACGCACTTTGCTGGCTCTGGCGCTCATTGGACGTCCCAAGGCCCTAGTCCTCGACGAACCCACCACGGCGGTCGACCCCGAAGGGCGCGCAGCCATTATCAACATGCTCGAAGTAGAGCGTGCCCGCGGAGTCGCAATCTTGATCACGACACACGAGTTGGATGTCGCCGAGAAGGTCGCCAATCAAATTGTGATCGTTCATCGTGGCGCGGTTGTTGCCTCAGGGACACTGGATGAGTTAAGTGGGGCACCTGAGATCGTCGCAGAAACGACAACTCCAATCGACGCCACTGAAGTCGCTCAAGTCCTGAATTGCGAAGTCCGCAGTGACGGACCCAGAGTTCTCCGCATCTTGTCTGCGCCAACTCCGCAGCTTCAGTCAACGCTGATTAACTTTCTCGAGTCCCGTGGTAATTCTTTGGCCTCCATGCGAACTCGAGCATCATTAGAGCAGCGGTACTTAGAGATCATCGACTCGGAGCGTTCTGCGAAATGAAGGCACTAATTGCACAAACCAGGGCTGAAGTTCGCATGACTCTTCGTCGGGGCGAGACCGCACTTCTCACTTTGGTGATTCCAGCACTCTTGTTGGTATTTCTCAGCAAAACTCGTTTCACCCAAAGCACTGGTGGACCCCGTATTGACTTCATGGCTCCAGGGATAATTGCTTTGTGCGTAATCTCGACATCCCTTGTGGCGCTTTCAATTGCCACCGGATTCGAGCGTTCATACGGAGTCTTGCGCCGTCTTCGAGTGACTCCACTGGGTCAGCGACGTTTGCTTGGTTCCAAAATTGCGTCTGTTTTAGTCACCCAAGCAATTCAAGTTGTCCTGCTCGGCGCGCTGTCGTTGCTTCTCGGCTGGAAGCCACACGGCGGTCTCGGTGGTGGAATTCTCACCGCAATCTTGTTGATCTCTGGCTCGGCGGGTTGTGCGGGAATCGGACTCTTCCTTGCGGGACGTTTGCGAGCTGAGGTCAACCTTGCTGCGGCCAACGGCCTTTACCTGGTGTTGCTTTTGGGTTCGGGAATTGTTGTTCCACTAAGCAAAATGCCAGGTCTTGTTCGCCACATTGCAGTACTGACACCTTCAGGGGCGATGACCGAAGGGCTGCACCGAATCTTGCAATTTGGTTTGATGCCTACTTGGCGAGACTGGGCAAGTGTCCTTGCTTGGGCGGTGCTGTCACCATTACTGGCGGCACGCACTTTCCGTTTTGATTAAGACTTTTCGAGCTTCTTCAACTCTTGGTTTAGATATTTCGCACTTATTGCGCCGAATACGACGTTCTTTACAACACCCCTCTTTGAAACAAAAACCGTTTCTGGTAACTGTCCAAATTTGAATATTCCCGTCACGACTGAGTCGTTGGGATCAAACCCAACGGGAAATAAGACTTTGCTCTTCGAAACGAAGTTCTTAGCGTCACTCAGACCACTTTGAGCACCTTCGGCATCCACGCCAACAATCTCAACTGAACCATAGGAATGACTCTTTAAGAATGCGGTCACTTTCGGAAGTTCATGCTGGCAAGGTGTACACCACGAGGCAAAAAACATCACTGCGCCCGCATGCCCGGTCTTCCACGGAGCGCTTACCGTTGTGGCGTTAACTCCGGGAATTGAAAAACTCGCAACCTTTGTTCCAACCAAAGCAGAGGTTGGCAGTTGCGTTTTACCCAGTGTGACCGGCTTACCGGTCAGCGCTGAAACGGTAACAATCAAACTAATTGCTATGAGCGCGCCAATTCCTAGCGACACGAGCATCATGGGCGAAGGCCCACGTCGGGAATTAGTGGTATCGGACAAGGACATCAACCGCCATTGCAACAAAGAGGGCTGTGAGATAGGTGATGGAGAAGTGAAAGAGCTTCATCGCTTCTTTGACGTCAGCCTTGTCGTGATGGGCGTCCGAGTAGAGGCGGTACGCGTAGAAGGTAAACATAAAGCCCAGTACCGTTGCCGAAATTGCGTAGATCCAGCCCAGTCCCGCAAATGGTCCAATCAAGATTGTCAACGCCCACATGATCACCGAGTACACCATGATTTCGAGAGTGGTGCGACGAAGTGATGTCACTACCGGCAACATTGGCACGTTGGCGGCCGCGTAGTCATCGCGGTAACGAACGGCCAGCGCCCAAAAGTGTGGCGGGGTCCAGATGAAGATAACCAGAAAAAGCAAGACCGGCGCCCAGGAGAGATTGTTGGTGATTGCCGCCCAACCAACTAATACTGGGACGGCCCCCGCAGCTCCACCAATAACGATGTTCTGCTTTGATCGACGCTTTAGCCAAATGGTGTAGATGATTACGTAAAAGAAGGTACCCGACAGCGCTAACAACCCGGCCAACTGGTTGTCCCAGTGTTGCAACACCAAGTAGGCTGCGAGTTCTAGGAGCACGGCAAAAATTGTCGCGTCACGCGGTGAGATTAAACCCGTTACGAGCGGGCGCTTTTGTGTGCGCTTCATCACCGCATCAATGTCACGGTCATAGACCATGTTCATCGCATTGGCTCCGCCGGCAGCCAGAGTTCCCCCGGCCAAGGTCGCGAGCATTGAACTAAGGCTTGGAATTCCCTTGTAGGCCACCACCATTGGAGGAATGGTGGTCACGAGGAGCAATTCCACAACGCGCAACTTCATAAGTGCGATGTAGCCCTTAAATACGTCCTTCGTTGAGAAGGTTCTTTGGAGGGCTTGAGTCATGGGTTCTATTCTACGAGTCAGAAATAATCCCTAGGCTGGGGTAATGGCAAAGAATCGACGTACCTTGTCCGGCCCTGTCTTTAGGTGGTTCGCACTGGCTGACTTTGTGGCCATGATTGTCATCATTTTGACCGGAGCGGCCGTCCGATTGACCGGCTCAGGACTTGGCTGTCCCGACTGGCCCACCTGCTTCCAGCACCGGATTTCCGGCTCGTGGAGCCTCCACCCACTCGTGGAATACGCCAATCGGATGGTTACTGGATCACTCATCATCGTCACGGTCGTTACCTTCGTAGCCGCACTTCTGCGTTCGCCCAAGCGCAAGGACCTAGTGCTGCTAGCTGGTGCGCTCATTGGTGGCGTCTTTATGGACGCCATTCTTGGCGCAATCGTGGTTTACACCAAGCTGAATCCATGGCTGGTTTCCCTACACATGATGCTTTCGCTGTTCATGGTCGTAGTGGGAGCAACGTTGTACCACCGCTCTAAATACATTTACGGCGAAGGCGCTCGTGCTGAGGTGAGAGACCCCTTCTTTAAGGCCATCGCCCGTGCTACTTGGGTTCTCCTGGCCATACTTCTCTACACCGGAACATTGGCCACGGGGAGTGGCCCGCACGCGGGTTCCGCTACCGGTCAGCTGGTAGCGAAGCGACTACCAATTGCCTTCTCGTCTGCCGCGTGGATGCACTCGGTTGCCGCAACACTCTTTGTCGGTGTTGTCGTTGGCTTGCTCGTCGCCATTTGGAAAACTCCGGTTCCACAACCAGTCAAGTTCGGGGTGCGCCGATTGCTCCTGATTGCAATTGTTCAGGCGGCCATAGGAGTAATTCAATTTCTCACACACGTACCTGTTTTATTAGTTGGACTGCACGTAGCTGGTGCAACTTCCCTAACAATCGGTGTTACTCAATTCAACTTGCGTCAAACTGCGCGCGATCGTGAACCTGGAACACGTCGCGAGAAGGTTTCTAACCCCGCTAGCAACTAATAGTTGTACATTGGACACGAGGGCAACTTTGCTCTTGTTTTTAAAGCGAGGTCATTATGGGGCTCACCGAATTCTTCGGCGCAGTTTTTAACCTAGACCACGTTGGTAAATACATTCACTGGGGATTTATCCAGCTCAGCGTTTCCAACGCGATCCTTATCGCACTGATGATTGTTACCTTCATCTCTGCACTCTTGTTGCCATTCCCCGGGAAACGCAACCGCAAGGAGGGCAAATGACAACAGAGATTGACCGTCAGTGGACGACTCGACTTCGCAAGACCGTTGTCGAGAAGCTGCCACCGGAGAAGTTGCTTCCCGATACCCAGCCGGCCTACGTGGCTTCATGGATCTATGTTTTTGGTGTGACCACTTTGGCCGCCTTGGGCATTGTGATTGCGACCGGTTGTGTACTGGCAATGAAGGGCCCACTTTGGTGGCATCTTTCAAGCACTGGCCACTTCGTGAATTCACTCCACCTGTGGAGCGTTGAAATCTTCTTCTTCGCCATGGTGATTCACCTTTGGGGCAAGTACTTCATGGCCGCTTGGCGAGGAGGTCGACAGCTTACGTGGGTAACTGGAGTGGTCCTCTTCCTCACCTCGATTGGTGCTGGATTTACCGGGTACGTCTCCCAAACAAACTACGACTCACAGTGGATCTCCACCCAAGCCAAAGATGGCATCAACGCAACCGGTGGTGGTGCATTCTTCAACGTGTTGAACCTCGGGCAAATGCTCATGTGGCACATTGTCTTGTTGCCATTAGCTGCAGTTGCGCTCACTGCCGTTCACGTGATTTATGTACGTATCAAGGGCGTCGTTCCTCCATTTGAAGAGGAGAAGTAGTTATGACCAAGAAAGTATTCAATCCAGATGTCGATGCTCCGGTCTTTAAGGGGAAGTACGCCCCCTATGACATCATCAAGGAAGGAACAATCGCCGTTGTCGTAGTCGCGCTACTTACGGTTGTCTTGGCAGTTCTCTTCAGCTCCCCTGACGAGAAGGCAGTGACAATCAAGAGTTGGTCGAATGCAACCCCTATGGACTTTGTTGCCACCGCGATAACTGAACTCGACGGCACTTCCGGAACAGCCACCTACGGGCCTCCCTACAACAACGCGGCCACCGGTCAGCAAATCGGTCCATTCACGTTGGCAAAGTGGATGGGCTTAAACGCGAAAGTCAATACCGCAAGCGACTTCGTCGTAGCGCCGCTGTCTACCCTTGCTGATCAGCCTGCGTTGAAAACTGCCCTCACCGCATTTACGAGTGCGAGCTCAACTCAAAAAGCGAGTTGGGAGGCAAACTATTCCAAGGCACTGACTACAGGGAGATTCAGCAGCGGAACTCTTCAGGTTCCAGCGACTAATGCGGGACCGGTTCCGGTGATGATGAGCGCCCTGACCGCAATGGCACGCTCAGGTGCGCTCGACCAAGCACTCGTAACTGCCAAGGGTTTCTACACGACTGACTACACCAAGCCTCTGTTGTTTATGGCAGATGGTTCATTCCTGGCCAGCAAGGCACAGGCGCAACACCTTTCTGGTGATCAGTGGGGAATGATGAATGAGACGGGTAGCTACCCGGGTCAAGCGTGGTTGTGGCTCTACACCATGTGGTACCAAGTGCCACCATTCTCAACAAGCTGGGGCGCCAACGCTGACGCATTGGTCTGGGCCCTCATGATGATCTTGACTTTGCTGCTTGCCCTCATGCCTTGGATTCCGGGTCTGAGGTCGATTCCACGCAAGGTGAAGGTTTATCGCCTGATTTGGCGAGAGCACTACAAGAACGTGTGATTGTTTTTAAACAGTGGGGCCAGTAAAACTCGGCCCCACTGTTTAATTGCTACCGACCTTGTGCGCCAGTCGAGTCTTTAGGCCACCAATGCGGTTGGCTCGAATCTTTATGGCGTCTTCAATCACCTGCCACGATCCAATTACCGTTACCTTTTCTTTTGCACGAGTAACGGCCGTGTACAGCAGTTCGCGACTCACAAATGCGCTTTGTTTCGATGGAAGTGAGACAATTACCTCGTCGTAGTCAGAACCTTGGGCCTTGTGAATTGTCAGACTCCATCCAAGTTCAAAGTGTTCGATCTCGTTTATTCTGCGAGTACGTGGGTGATTGGTTGGACCGAAAATAACTTGATCCCCACCTTCTTTCGATATCGCCAATCCGACATCTCCGTTGCTCAGAACATCACCATTGCTGAGCGCCGCACGGGGTTCGTTTTTGGTAATCATTACTGGTGCACCAATTGGAATTCGCTGGTCTGGGAACAAGAGCCCTTCAGCAACAAGTGCCATTTGAATCTTCTTGGTCCACCACGCGACTGAGCCTGAGCCCATTCGTGTTCCACACAAAACACTGAGTTTCCTTAAGGTGGCAATGCCGCCAAGGCCATCACCCCTACGAGCTGCCTCTACGAGGTCTTTCGCCCAATCAAGAACCTGGGGAGTCAACGCGTCGGCACTTTCTACGAGAGCGAGGCTCTCTTTATTTTCAGCAAAGGCAGTCCTCACCGCCCCAATATCACCAGCGTTGATCGCCTTGGCTAGCTCATTAATAGAGGCTCCGAAACGATGAGCAATCGTTAGTTCGGTCACTATTGGGCTGCTCGGTCCACTGTTTTCTGCAAGCTCGACAATATCGCGCAAAATTGCACCAACTCGAACCGAAATCAACTGGTTCGGGTCTCCCACTAATAAGACGTGCGTTTTCGGTTGAACGGCTCTGAGTAACTGTTCGAGAAGTCCGAGGTCGAGCATTGAAACTTCATCAACGATTAGCAAGTCAACATCTAATTCTCGATTAGCTACGGAACTGTTCTGGTGCATCTTGAGCAAACGTTGGACCGATCCAGAACGAGAGTCAAAGGTGATTCCGAATGTTTCACTCACGGGCAGTTGCGCAAAGGCTTTCTCGATTTCTTCGCCCATGCGAACGGCAGCCTTCGAAGTTGGCGCGCAACGGGCTACCTTCAAGATCTGTTCGCTCTGAATTCCTGCGATGTGGAGTGCGCCCAAGATGGCTGCGACCGTAAAAGTCTTTCCGGTTCCAGGGCCACCAGTGAGCACAGAGATTCTTCGCGTCACTAGATTTTTAAGAGCGTGGGTGACCGCATCACTGATCTTCAGTCCGGGCGCACTCGTACGTAGTGAGTCAGCCAATGTCTCGAAAGTTAAACCTCGCCCGGTAAGCGCGTCTGAATTTCTTGCGATTGAACTGGTCAGCTCTAGGGCGACCTGATCTTCGGCAAACGCCAGTCGACGCAAGTAGGCAAACTTTGGAACTCCCCCTTCAGTTGCAATAACAACTGGGCATCCAGATCTTGAGAGATCAAGGCCAATATCCACAACTTCAGAAAGATTGCCTGCCCAAGTAGTGGAATTCGCAAAGACTTCAACAATCTCCGCTGCGTCCGGAACACTTGGCAGCAAGCCGGTGTCATCCGCCCAGAGATCTCGTGAGAACTGCTCCTCCAGCTCTGACTGCTCTAGCGGCAACGCAACGTGTTCGAGTCTCGTGGCCTTGGCCAGCAACATGAGTGCGGTGACTTCTATGTTCGATGGAGTCCAAGTATCGAGTGTGCCTCGGACTTGCCGTACAAGAGACTCAACAACCAATAGGTCACTGGTAGAAAAGACAGAGCGCAGGGTCCCGCTCGCCTTCCACTGTGGTTGGAGTTCATTCATTAGTCGACCCGCCCATCAAGGGCATTGCTAACAGCAACAACTAATGACTCGGGAACTCGCCAGTTCATCAAGCCATCCGATGGAGCGCTATCGACAAGAGCGCCACGTACGTAGTAATACATCACACCGCCAACGAGACTTTCGGGCTTAGGGTTGTTCGACCGGCTCCGAATGAATCTGTAGAGCGCAACGGTGTAGAGCAGCGCCTGCATGGGATATCCAGATTTTGCCATTTCGAAATTAAGTGACTCCGGGTCATACTTTTTTGTAACCGGCGCACCGTTGGTCTTGTAGTCCACGACGACCATTAGCGGAGCGTCTTCCGTTCCGGCGTTGACAACAAGGTCAAGTGAACCAGTTAAATAGCCCTGGGCCAACCGAGACGCATAGTTAGGCGCCCTCAAGAGACCTTTGAAAAAATCTGCAAACTGACCATTGGGGTCATGTTCATAGGCGAGCTTGGTGATGGTAAGAAGCTGGTCCTCTTTTGCACCGCTCGAAAGTGGAAGGGTAAAGCGCATCTCAGCGCTGACCAAACCATTTGAGCTTCCGGCAAAGTCATCGAAGCACCGTCCATTAAATAGTTCGCCAAGAGGCCTAGCCATCAGTCGATCCAGTAACTCCGGCATTTTCGTTGGAACGCTTAAGAGACCAAATTCACCAAATGCGCGCTCCATCAAAGCCCGCTTTTGCTCGGGATTAAGCGTTGGCGCACCAACCACCAATTCGAAGTAGCGGTGAATCGCGAGACCGAGCGAGGCGCCGCGGAGATCACCGAACACAGAACGACCCGGATCATCAGTTGAGCCATCGTCGAGTTCAACGTCCTCATCTTTCACTGCGGCCACTTCGACAACAGGAGCGTCCCATTCGATTTCAGAATCAATCAATGAACTTATGCCTAATCCGGAATAACTCCACCGTCTCTTGCGCTCAACAACCTCTCCGGGAGCTACGTACTCTGGCATTCGTCTAATTTCATCTCGAACAGGATCCGCATCCGGAAACGCTTTGAAGTGCGAGTCGTCAAGAACACGGACAACTGGCAGATTGATAGGAACTCCGGGAAATTCTTTCTCCCACTTTTCAAGCAAGCCAGGAATCTTTTCGACCCACTCCTCAGAAGTAAGAGAATTCGCCAACTCTAAAAAGGGCACCGAATCGCTTGTCTCGGAGTGAATCCACGAAATGACACTCTCCTTGCCACGAGTTAGAGCCACGTAGGCAAGTCGACGACCCTCATCAATGCGCTTTTTCTCAGAGATGCGCTTCAAATCTTCACTTTCGATACCAACAATTGACGCCACGTCAATAACCCTTCCCTCGCTGTTAGTGAAGGTACTGATAGATACTTTGGGATTGGTCAGATGAAGATCGGCGACTAGGACGTGCTTCCATTCGAGGCCCTTGGAAGAGTGAGCAGTTGTCAAGCGCACCGCGTTAGCGTCACTTTCGATACGACGACGAGCGCTCTCATCATCAGCTTTTTGAGCCTCCTCGTGCATCTCTTCCAGCCAGCGTCGGATAACCAAAGGATTGGTTCCACGCGGAAACTCCATGTCAACCAGCTCGCACAAGTGCTCCAGGTCGGTGTAGTTTCTTTCGCCCTGAGGCTGACTAAGTACTTTGCGTAGAGTCTTTCCGCTCAGCAGGTGCCTGTGGACACCAGAGAATCCTTCGGTAGCCAAAATGCTCAAGAGATTTTCGACTTCTCCTGGGGTTAGGCCAAACCAAATAGCAGGAAGCAACCGTATTCTGCGTGGATTATTTGGTTCATCAAGCATCCACAAGAGCGTGCGAAGTTGCCAGGCTGCATCACTCGCGAAAACATTGTCAACCCGCACGTTGACACTAAGTACCTTGCGACGCTGGAGCTCATTACCGATGGCCTTCAATTGAGCGGTCCGAGAACATAGGATTGCGATGTCAGGGGCGTCAACGCCTGAATTAAGCAGCCTCACCACTTCGTTGCACACATCACGAACGATGATTGGTTGGGCTGCGGTGACTCCACTCTCGACTCGACGGATTTCAAATCGACCTTCGCCATCCTTGGCCGCAAAGACGGGCTGATAGATCAGTGCTGGTATTTCATCACCCGACGGCGATTCGGAACTCTCAACCGTTGAAGCCAAGGGCCAGCGAATTTCGTTGGCAAACAAGAAGAGGCCGTTGTAAGCCGCAACCACAGGCTGGTTGGAACGATAGTTAGTGCCGAGCTGGGCAAGTCGCCAACTCGAGTTCGCTGCGGTTTCAATCGTCTGCTGTTCCGCACGGAACACCTCTACGTCGCCACCACGGAATCCGTAAATAGCTTGTTTGGGGTCGCCAACCAAGACCATTCTCGTTGGCTCCCCATATTTCTCGTCACGAAACAAGGTATGAAATATCTGCCATTGAACCTTGTCGGTGTCCTGAAACTCGTCAATCATCACTAATTTGAATTGATCGCGCAAGACAACGGCTAATTGTTCAGCGCCGTCACGGAGCTCCAGGGCAAGGTCAGAGATCATCCCGTCAAACGTTGTGACACTCTCATCTTGACGAAGTTTGTCAACTCGCTGACGAGCGCTTGTTAGTACCGATGAAAATCCCGTATCGGCATCATTTTCTAAGAACACGTTTTCGCCAGCGGAAGCCATTCTGTCGACGGCTGCTCGCAATCTCTTATCAAGTGCGGTAATGCGCGAATCTAAGGTCGCATCTTTTCCAGAAGTAGCCAGTGCACTCGAGATGGTCTTTGTCTGAGTATTGGCTCGCCAAATCAGTTCCTCGTGAACTGCTCGCTCTACTAACGCGTTGGCACTCGTTTGATCTTTAGAATCGACTTTTGTAATTGATCCAATGAATGAGTGGATTGTTCGAGCAGAGGCCTCATCCAAATTGCTCAGTATGGTACGAATTCTGCTCAATGCGACATCGGCACCTAGGTTTGCGATAACTGCTCGAGCGCCATTTCGTGGAACTTCTTGGCTGTCATCCTCGTCAGAACCTTGAGCAACTTCTTCAATTGCTTGGAGCCATTTCTTAACCCGGCTTCTAAGCTTCGATTTCAGTTCCCGAGCTGCATCTTTTGAGAAGGTGACCATGAGCAAGCTCTCTGGCTTTTCGTCGTTCTCAAGCATCCACCTAGCGGCGAGATCAGTAATGGTGTAGGTCTTTCCCGTGCCGGCAGAGGCCGAGATCATGAGGAGATCTGGGAGTTGTTTGGTTGATTGATTTAAATCGTAGGGTTCTGGCATCACGCACCCCCTCGTTCCCTTACCGCATCGATTGCTGCTTGGATTCTCGGCGCGAGCTCTGCCTGGGCCGTCGTGGTCTCGCCAAATTCAAACGCCATCCTCCACTCGTTGATTTCTTTCACAAATGGAAGTTCTACGAGATCGCCTGAGGTTTCACGTGCAATGAGGGAACGCAAATCTTCGTAGTTGTAGGGATACAAGATTTGATTCTCGGTTTTCTCAGATTCTCCAGGCTTATTAAATGAGCCCTCCCACTCCGACTGACCAGACTTGCCACTGACAAGAGCGAAGGTTGTTCGAGGAAAGAATGGCACCGGGCCTGCCCAAACGGCTGCATAAGCGCCAATTATTTCTTCAAGCAACAGCTGCGCGTCATGAATGTCAATTGTGCAGGAAACAGAAGTCTTCCCAGCTCCCTTAGGGGCACCTTTGGCTGGTCCGCGCTTGTAGATCAAGGGTTCTTCGATGTACAAAAGTTCTGCCGTTACGTCGTTAAGTCCCGCGGCTTTAAATAAGAGCAGGCCAATCATTGCACGAAAGTGTTTTTTCGTTAGCGGTCCATTCTTATCAACTTTGTATCGGTCGTATTCACTTACGAACTCCACCAACTTCAATGAGCCGGTCGAGCGTTCTCGATAGACCTTGAACTCAGCCTCTCCCAAGTCTCCAAGTTCAGAACTGGCATCAACGTTCCAGTCTCCAACCATGAACGTACGCGGAAAAGGCGATTCAATTAACTCGAATCGCTCAAACTCGGTTTCAATCATGAAAGCTTCATTCACAATTTCTTGCCGCTTAATGGCCGTCTGCCAGATCGCAGGAGGTATTGCGCCGGTCTTGGCTGTGTCAACCACTAGGCCATCAAGGAGGCCATGATAAAAATCATCGAAGGCTTCGGCGATTGAAGAGTTCTGCGTCACTAGCGAGTGGTCGAGTATGTCCCTATCGTGCACCAAATGAGCTATTGAATTAACTTCCGGATGAGCTGCGATATAGGTACGAATTTCTCTAATGAGCTCCTTGTTCAGGTCAGAAGTTGTCCATTTATCCCATTCAAAACTCGCGCCACCCACCGTTTGTGGCCACGCCGATGGCCATTGGGCGCCTGCCACCGCAGACAAGAAGAACTTTTGGGGATTATCAAAAAAACTAGTTAGATCTTTCACCGAAAGAACACGCCGGTTCGTGCGTGTTGGGTCCAAGAATTGAGTGAAGTCAAGTTCGTTGCTCGGCTGGACACCGTCAATTCCCCTTAACTCTTGAACACGAGGATCAACGCTTCTTCCAGATTCTTGGTCTGGTGATAGGAAGAATTCGTGCCGACTCGTACCTATCGGTTTAAACCCACCAGCTGAAATTCCGGCTAAACCTTCGAGCAGTTCTTCTAATGGAATTGCCGCCTCAACAGGCTCACCGCTCTCATCACTGTTTGCACTGTAAGTAATAATCAAACGCTGATCGGCGCTCATTATTCCTTGCGTCAGCGCTTGAAGCAAGGACTGGCGAGGATTAGGTTCGCCGATGCGCCGATCGCCTGAGAGGCCTTCGGCAACGCTCGCCCCTGGGAGATTCGATTCATCGAATCCCACCAAAGCCACAACTTTGAATGGAACATTAGGTAAGGCGCTCAGACCGCAGACCACTATGCCGCCACGGCCAAATACGTTTGGCGAAGTCGACGGAGTATCAATACCCCTCCATAACTCTTGAAATTCAGTGACGGTGATTTCAATCGTCGTGGGCAACTCGTTCAGCCATTCTCGAAACTTCAAAACTTCTCTCTCGAAGCTTCGGTCTTTGTCAGTTGACGGAATCAGCTGGTTCATCCACTCTTCAATCAGAGAAAGCCAACTTGCAAGGTCCTTCTTGACTCGGGTGGTTCGCAAATATGACTCGCCCTCCAAAATTTGTAAGAGGGGTATGAGGCGAGCAAGGAGTTCAACATCATCAATCGTTCCAATTCCACGAATGTTTGAGAGGGCCTGATCGGGCATGATGTACGTTGTTGCCACACCATCTATAAAGCGCTCCCAAGTTCCAACATTTACTGGGACCCCACTCACACTTGCGGCCGGCATTAGTTCAAATGGGGCGCGCTGCTCATTTGATGTGCCCGCCATCACCTTATTTTCGGTAGCCAGCGCCCAAATGCGGTCCTGCTCGTCAGCTGAAAGATTGAGGGCGATGCCAACTGGGGGTATTGCCACGAAATCACTCAATTGGTCAACGGTGACTCGTGTTCCAATCAGCTTGAGCAGCTCAACCGAAGCATCAAAACGGCTTGCGAATTGTCCGGTCGGCCTTTCCGCGTAGTCAATTGGCAGACGCGGAGAGTCAGCCATCTCCTTTTCGTAGAGCCAGTGTCGCTCAAGGAGAGGACCGAAACTTGGTAGGTCTGGGGTTAACACCAGGATTTCATGCGGGCTAATCCCTAGTTCCTTGTTACCCAAGATGTCCAGAAGTTCGGTGCGGAGTGTTTCAACTTGCCGACTATTGCCATAAGCGCCTATGACCTTGACTGTCTCGTCAGCGGCCGCGCCAATTGAAGGAATGCCGGATTTCATGCTCTGCTGAAGATTCCGAAGTGTTGAAGACCCGACTTTAGAACTTGCGGTCGCAGTCACCTTTATACCAAGTGACTCTGCCAACTCACCGTAGAGTTTTCTTGCCTCCAAGACTTCAGCGTTCCATCGAGCCGGCAGAAACTCTGGATCGGTGGTAATGGGTTCAAGAGTGGTGACTGGTTCAAAGATATGAATAAGACACTGAGTTGAAAGCGCGGCGAGAAGTTCTCCAAATTGGCTTCCTCCCGGCATGTTTGTTAGACCGACTAGTGCAATCAAGGATGGGAGTGCAGAAACGCTCTGTGTCCGCAAAGTTTCAAGTACTAGCTTTCGCTGCTCGTGAGGGAGTAAGCCGAAAGTTCCTAAGTCGCGGTAAATTTTTCGAACCTCTGAGTATTCATCATCAGCCGCACTGAGCAAGACGTCAGGTCGCCACCGGTTCAAGTTGTCAATTGTCTCACCTACTCGCCTCGCGTGAGCAAAGTCCGCAGCACCACCCATACCAAAAATTCGGAGTGCAATGAGTTCCTTCGACCAGTTGAGTCGCACTTTGCCAATGCTCGCGAGAACTTGACGTTCGACCTCACCTACGAGTTGCTCTGGGAAGAAGTATGAGAGATTTGCCGTGACGCCATCGCGCGAGCCAACTGAAACTCCCAAGTTTTCGGATAGCGCTCCGTCTAGCCACTGACGAATTCCGGCAGAGGGCACAACAAGCCATGGCTTCTCTAAGAGACCCAGATTCGCGTCAGCCAACACCAAGGCCAGACTTTGAACTGCTTCGCGCAAGTCTTCGGATTGGTGAAGTTGTAGGCCGCTCATTGGTAACAACCTTAGATAGGGGGTGTGAGATTAATTTGATACTTCGGGCAATGGTTGGGATTTTCTCGCCTTGTACTGGTCATAGCCAAAGATAACGAGCGCCACTAAAGCTCCATTTAGGACTAACCAGAAAGCGGTGTGACTCAAAGAGTTCGTGACCCTTTGGGCGAGCCCGGTCATCACAGCTTTCGCTAAGAGATCATTCCCGTGAGCCCCAGCAACCAACTGATTGGCGACACCAGCCAATACATACAAAATACCGGCCGGAACCAAATACCCAACAATCCCAATCACATATTTCCCAATACGTGATCGAACCAAAAGAACAATTGATAGCAGAAGGAATATGGTTCCTACTAGCCAAACAATCACCGAGCCTGAGCCGAGTGAATTCACGTTGGACAAACTTATTGATGACGGCTTGAAAGTGAAATTCAACTTGTTGGCACCCGCAATCTTCGCGGGAATCGCCGGATCAATTTGGTGAATTATGGCCGTTGCCTGGTTAACCAGTGGCGAGAAGTCGAGAACAGTTGTTTTGTGAGTCTGTACCGCACTGTAGGCAGCTTCAACTTTTTGTGCGACCAAACGCTCGACTTCGGCATTGTTCATCAAGGTGAAAATGGCCGAATTCAACACTGGCTGAGTAAGACCTATTTGCTGAGCCACTTGCGGCGAAACCGAATTCTTTATTTCGGTTATGAGCTGACTGGCGACCGCGACTTGCACGGGCTTTTCCTTCATTAAAGCTGTCACTGTGTTGCCAGCGTTGGTTGAGTTACCTATCACTCCCCATCCTGCTCTCATGGGACCGGACGCCGTAATCAGTATTACGGCGAGAGCGGTCAAGACTGAGGCAACACTGAGTCGAACTACTGATTTAACGGTTGATTGTTCACTAGTCATTTGAATCTCCTGATACAACTCTCCCATTTCCTCTCACTGTTCGCTCACCGAATCCCGAATTTTTGGAATTTGCAGAGAACTACCTTTGTATGGCTTTTACCGCCACATAATGGTTGGGTGAGCAAACCATCTAGGGTCGCCAAGGTCAAGAATGGGATTGCCCCACGAGAGTGCACCGTTTGTCATCGTCCATTTGAATGGCGGGCCAAATGGAAAAACAGTTTCGAGGAAGTTCTCTACTGCTCACGCAAGTGTGCCCGTGAAGCCAAGTCAATTCGGAAGCAATCGGACCGTTGAAACAAACTTTCCTAGTACTCGGAGATCAGCTCTCAACGGACGTGAGTCCGTGGCCAGATCTGGACCGCGACACGGTCATCTTGATGATTGAATGCGAAAACCTCATTCATCAGCCCAGACACTTGACTCGCACGAGTCTTTACCTAGCGGCGATGCGGCAATTCGCCGACCGCGCCACCTCCCTAGGCTTTCGCGTCGATTATCGGAGAGCCGCCACTTTTACAGGAGCTGTTCAAGCCCACCGAAACGAGTTCCAACCAGAGCGCATCTTCATGAATACACCTCGGGGACGGCGAGCTATTTCCTTGTTTTCCAATCTTGAAATTGAATTCCTCCCCGACCCCTTCTACTTAACTGACGTCGAAGAAATGCGCGCTCGAAAGAAGCGGCCCGCGACATTGGAAAACTTCCAGCGCGAGCAGAGAAAACGCTTGAACATACTCATGGATGGCGAGGAGCCGATTGGTGGTCAATGGAACTTTGACTCATCAAATCGCGAACCCCTTCCCCGTGACGGCGGATCTTGGCCTGAGCCTTGGGTCGCTCCACTTGATTCAGATGAAGTAGCCCTGGTGAATGAGTTAACTCCGACTCACCCAGGTGATGACTCGTTGAAATATTGGCCTCGAACGAGAGAACAAGCGCTCGACCAACTGCGCGACGCTGTGGAGAGAATTATCCCGCGCTTCGGTCCTCATGAGGATGCCGCAAGTGCTGACAATTGGCACCTTGCTCACTCTCGACTAAGCCCCGCACTCAATATGGGTCTGCTTCATCCACGAGAGGTAGTAGCCGCCATCACTAAAGCATTTGAGTCTGGCCTAATTCCTCTCGAGAGTGCTGAGGGCTTCATCAGACAAGTAACTGGCTGGCGTGAATGGGTATGGCTTCTTCATCACCTGCGCACCGATGAGTACGAGAGTCTTAATTTCCTCGGCGCAACCAATCCGCTACCTAAGTCCTGGATCGAGATGGGGCAACACGAGATGCGATGCCTTAACTCGGTGTTCTCTCATCTTCGGCGATTCGGTTGGAACCACCACATTGAAAGACTGATGGTGCTCGCGAATGCCGCAACACTCGCTGGAATCGATCCCTTAGAGCTTTCGAACTGGATGGCTACCACCTACGTTGATGGGGCGCAATGGGTAATGGAAGCCAACGTAATTGGGATGGGCACCTTTGGCGACGGTGGACAAACTGCAACCAAGCCCTACATTGGCGGCGGCAATTACATCTCCAAAATGACAAACTTCTGCAAGGGTTGTCGGTTCTCACCAACCATTCGCACCGGTGATGATGCCTGCCCCTTGACAACACTGTATTGGGATTTCCTAATTCGAAATGAAGCAGCACTCGCAAAGGTGAATCGAATTGCACCACAGCGCAAGGCCGCTCTAGCTCGACCAGATCTGAAGGAGATTCACACACAGGCCCCCGAAGCGACCAGGATCATTTTGCAGGGTAAACGGAAGTAATTTGTGGAGACGATGGGGATCGAACCCACGACCTCAGGCTTGCAAAGCCCGCGCTCTACCAACTGAGCTACATCCCCGAAGGGATTACCAGTCTACCAATTTCTCTCACGCGGCGATTTTGCCCCGACGTACCTTGTCGCCAAGCTTGGTAATTACAAGGAAAGCCACGATTGCGTCAAGGACACAAATGGCCCCGGGGAACGCAGCTCCGGCCGTGGTGAACTGCTGGAGGGTGAGCAGCGTTATACCCGTGTAAATCGAGCCCATAAGAAATGGTGCGTATTGCTCTGAGGCGGGATCCAGCCACGCCTTGCGCAAAGTTGGCAGAGCTGCCAGTTGGTCGGCCACTACAAAACTCAAAAGTCCAATCAACGGTTGATTGCTAACGAGCCAGTAAATAAGGCCGAGGACTGAAAGCGCGCCACAGATGTAATCAAAGGTGGTCACCTCCCAAGAGCCGTTTTTCGCGATGAAGGTAACGATGAGAACCAAGCCCGGCATTAGTCCGAGCATGAGCGTGGTTAACGAGGCGATTCCAACGTGTTGCTGGACCTCGGAAATAAAGGCGAGAATTCCCTCGACGGTCCATAGACCCCAGGTGATTCGGTGTGGGCGAACAGTCGACCCTTTAGCCAAGATGGCGCGCATATAGCTAAATGTGCCCCAGGCCGAAATAGCAATGGCAACAAAGATGAAGCGCTGGTCAATCATGGCCAAAGTATTACAGAGAATTAGGGGTCAGTGGGCTCCAAAGAGGGACTCGGCGAGGTGGTGTAGATTGGTACCCCTGTAGGGGCTATAGCTCAGTCGGTTAGAGCGCGTCACTGATAATGACGAGGTCGTAAGTTCGATTCTTACTAGCCCCACCACACACTTCCCCAATTTGCCGGTAGCCTTTTTGCAAAAGGAGTCACCATGAGTATTGACCGGTCAAAAATGTCGAGCGTTGAGCGCGAAAAGGCAGCTGTTTTTCATTCCTGGTCTGCTCAAGCCACTCTTAACCCCATGATGGTTAAGTCCGCCATCGGCTCAACCATGACCCTCGAAGACGGAACCACCTATCTCGACTTCAGTTCCCAGTTGGTCAACGTAAACATTGGCCACCAACACCCCAAGGTCGTTAAGGCCATTCAAGACCAAGCGGCTCTCTTGGCGACCGCCGCTCCCCAACACGGGTATGAGGCTCGCTACGTTGCGGCCGAGATGATTCTCGACCACGCCTTCGAAGGTGCACACAAGGTGTTCTTCACTAATGGTGGTACCGAAGCGAACGAGCACGCTGTTCGTATGGCCAAGCTGTTCACCGGGCGACACAAGGTCATGTCGACCTTTCGTAGTTACCACGGAGCTACCACAACTTCAATTAACTTGACCGGTGATCACCGTCGCTGGGCTAATGACACCGGCACCGCTGGAGTCGTCCACTTCTTTGGCCCCTTCCTCTACCGTTCGGCATTCTTCGCCGAGACCGAAGAACAAGAGTGCGAGCGCGCTCTTCAATACCTCGAGTCCACCATTCAATTCGAAGGTCCCAACACGATTGCCGCAATCATTCTTGAGAGCATTCCCGGCACCGCCGGAATTATGGTTCCACCCAAGGGATACCTCAACGGTGTTCGCAAGATTTGTGACAAATACGGCATTGTTTACATCGCCGATGAAGTGATGGCGGGATTTGGTCGTGCTGGTGCTTGGTTTGCGCACCAACTCTTCGACGTAACTCCAGACCTTGTTACCTTCGCCAAGGGAGTTAACTCTGGGTACGTTCCACTGGGTGGCGTCATAATCAACGAAGCAATCTCGACCTTCTTTAACGACCGCGTCTACCCCGGCGGATTGACCTACTCGGGTCACCCACTCGCGGTGGCTTCAGCGGTCGGTGCGATGCAAGCCATGGAAGAAGAGGGTGTCATCGAAAACGCCAAGATGATCGGTGAAGAAATTCTTGGACCGGGACTGCGTGCCCTCGCCGAGAAGCACAAGATCATTGGCGAGGTTCGCGGAGTCGGTGTGTTCTGGGCTCTTGATCTAGTGGTCGACCGAGTTACCAAGGAACCCCTCGCCCCCTACGCCGGCACCTCTCCAGCCATGGGTGAACTCATGGCGGCCTGCAAGGCACAAGGTCTACTGCCAATGATGAACTACCACCGTCTGCACATGGTGCCGCCTTGCACCGTTACCCGCGAAGAGGCCGAACGTGGCATTGCCATGTTGGACAAGGCCCTCGAATCGGTTGCCAAGTACTACGTGGGTAAGTAACTGAATAATTGCGAATTATTCGCAAATTGTGCATAGGGCTCAGAAGTCCTCGGTACTGTTGATTCATGCCTGCAATCACCGTAGATAATCCGCTCGAACTACCAAAGGTTGCTTCTCCCGTTGAGGGCGACCGAGCTCGTCGAGTCAAGCAAATCACCACCGCTCCTCGTGGTCTCGAGGGCGAGGGCTTTCCCGTGCGACGAGCTTTCGCCGGTATCGATATCGCTGACCTTGACCCCTTCATCCACATGGACCAGATGGGTGAGATCAACTACGGCCCGGGTGAGCCCAAAGGAACGCCGTGGCACCCACACCGTGGTTTTGAAACCGTGACCTACATGATGGAAGGTACGTTCTTGCACCAAGACTCAATTGGTGGTGGTGGAGTCATTGAAAATGGTGCGACCCAGTGGATGACCGCTGGTGCGGGCATCTTGCACATTGAGCGACCACCAGACGCACTGATCGACAGCGGTGGCTTATTCCACGGCGTTCAGTTGTGGGTCAACCTGCCATCAAAACTCAAGATGGCCACCCCGCGTTACCAAGACATTGGCGCCAACGCTATTTCGTTGGTAACTAATAACAATGGTGACGCTGTTATCCGCGTCATCGCCGGAGACCTCGGCGAGTTCGCCGGACCCGGTGTCACGCACACCCCAATCTCGATTGTCCACCTGACTCTTTTTCCTGGCGGATCAGTGGCGCTGCCCTGGAACTCTGAGTACAACGCGTTAACCTACATTCTCGATGGTCAGGGCACGGTGGGCACCGAGCGTGCTCCAATCAGTTCGGGACAGATGGCTGTTCACGTCGACGGTGATTACCTGGTTCTCAGCGCTGACGCGGAGCAACACTCCAGCACCGGGGCGATGGAGGTCTACATCATGGGTGGCGAGCGCATCGGCGAGCCGGTTGCCGCGTACGGGCCATTCGTGATGAACACTCGCGCCGAGCTGCAGCAAGCCTTCGATGACTACCAGGCTGGACGACTAGGACAGATTCCCGCCAACCACATTTAATTCTTGGTTAGCGAGTAACTCGCTCCAGGGCTGGCAGAGCTGAAGCGGCTGCATCGCAACGAGATAACGCATCTGCCACGCCTAGGCCGAATAGCCAGTTGGCAATCATGCGATGTCCGCCTTGAGTCAGAATTGATTCAGGGTGGAATTGCACGCATTCAAAGGGCAACGTCGTGTGGCGCAAGGCCATAATTAGCCCGTCACCAGTAGCTGATACTTCGTATCCTTCGGGTACCTTCTCAACAACGAGTGAGTGGTACCGACCAACGCGCAGCGGACTCTCTAGCCCAGTGAAAATACCTTTGCCGTCGTGCTGAATTTCGGTGGCACGACCGTGAACCAGTGCGGGAGCGAGGACGACCTCTGATCCAAAGGCCAGTCCCATTGCTTGGTGGCCCAAACAGACGCCCAGCAGTGGAATTGACTGTGCCTCGCACAATTCAATTACTTGGCCAAGGACCTCGACTTCGCGAGGATGCCCGGGGCCAGGTGAGATGAGCACACCGTCGTACCTGTTCTTGGATATTGACGTCAGGTCGACTTCGTTCGAACGGACGACTTCAACCTCGGCGCCGAGTTCACCGACGTAATGAACGAGGTTGTAAACGAAGGAGTCGAAATTATCGATTACCAAAACGGTCTTGCCCACGGGGAAGAGCCTAGTGGTCTAAGCCACTACGCTCTCTAGTCATGTGGACGCCCTCGCTCGACGAAGAGTCATTCGCCGCTCGAGTAAGGGCCGGTGAAAACTTCATCGCTCTTTCGACCACCCTCCAACTCGACCGCGCCACCCCAATCACTATTTACGATCGACTCCGTAACGAAGGCGCTTTTGTGTTGCTCGAGAGTGCCGCATTGGCGGAAGAAACTGGTCGCTACTCCTTTATTGGACTTGACCGCTTGTGGCGAGTTCGCTCCTTGCGTAATGGCGAAACCACGGTAAGTGAGGGTGAAACCTTTACGGCCTACTCAACCACACCTCCTCTCGACATAATTAAGGGTCAGCTCTCTCGCTACAAAACAGCCGACCAACCTGAGTTGCCCGGACTCTTTGCGGGGGCTATTGGCTACATCTCGTACGATTACGTCCGCCGACTCGAATCTCTTCCCCGTCCTGACGATGGTGCTACTTGGCCAGACGTAGATTTCTCCTTCGCACGTTCAATGATTGTGGTTGACCACGTCCGTCATTCGACAACGGTGATTGTGGGAGCGTTAGTTGACCAGGAAGGCGACCTCGCCTATAGCCGGGCCAAGGAACGGCTCTCTCACATCGCTGACGTTCTTTTGTCGGGACCCACCAAATTGGACCCAGCCACTGAAGAACTGGTGGCCTCGGCACCACAGCGAAAAGAAAACATCGAAATTCGGTCAATTGCCGAGCGACTCTCGAACTTTTCGAAGTCCGAATACTGCGACGTCGTTGTCAAAGCCAAGGAACACATTCGAGCCGGAGACATCTTCCAGGTCGTGCCCAGCCAGCAATTTAAGCGCAAAACGTCAGTCGATCCCCTGACCCTCTACCGAATATTGCGCTCACTCAATCCTTCTCCCTACATGTATCTTCTCGATACTGGCGACTCTCAATTAGTTGGCGCATCTCCAGAAATGCTCGTTCAGGTTGACAAGGGCGTTGTTCACACTCGCCCCATTGCCGGTACTCGTCGCCGTGGGGTCAACGCTGAAGCGGACCACGCTCTCGAAACTGAAATGCTGAGTGACGAAAAGGAAATCGCCGAGCACATGATGCTCGTCGACCTGGGCCGTAATGACGTCAGTCGAGTTGCCGAGACTGGCACTGTGCGAGTTGATTCACTCGGCAAAGTTGAGCGATTTAGCCACTTGATGCATCTGGTTTCTCAAGTCAGTGGACGTCTAAAGCAAGGCTGGACATCCTTTGATGCCCTAAACGCCCTCTTTCCCGCCGGCACATTGAGCGGAGCACCCAAAGTTCGTGCCATGGAATTGATTGATACCTTCGAGCCAGTTCACCGCGGTCCTTACGGTGGTGCGGTTGGTTACTTCGCACTTAATGGTGACGCCGACTTCGCAATCACTATCCGCACCGTCGCTCTGCGAGATGGCACCGCCACCGTTCAAGCTGGGGGTGGCGTAGTGGCTGATTCGTCACCTGAATTTGAGTACGAAGAGTGCATCTCTAAAGCGAGTGCCCCTCTGCTCGCTCTCGAACTCGCTGATCCCTCTAACTAGTCGTTAGATACCGCTACGAGGCGGTCAAGTACGCGTTGCGCCGCACCACTCAAGACGCTTTCACTAGCGAGGGCAAAACCTGACTCCAGCGAATCACAGCGCTTAGCAACCACTAGCGCAAGTGCCGCATTGGCACAGGCAGCATCAAATACTGGACCGCGTTCACCGGCCAAGAAGTTTCGGACTACGGTCACGTTGTGAAGTACGTCACCGCCACGTAGTTGATCGGTGGTGGCATGGACCCCAAGGAGAGATCCCGCGTCAATTCGCTCTTCGCGAACTGTGCCGCCTTCGACGAAGTTGACGCTTGAAGGCCCATTAAGAGAAAGCTCATCCAGGCCATCATCAGCTGTCACTAGTGCCGCCGAAGTCATTGAGCGCGAAGCAATAACGCTGGTCATCTTCGGCAACATTTCCTTAGGGGCCACCCCAATCAGCGAATAGTTGACCTGGGCCGGATTCGCCAATGGTCCGAGCACATTAAAAATTGTGCGAAAGCCAAGCGCACGTCGGATTGGAGCGATTTTTCCAAGCATCGGGTGAAAAACCGGAGCGAACATAAAACCAAAGTTTGCTTCGGCGAGACACTCCTTCACAACGGCCATGTCTACTGCGATGTTGACCCCAAGACCCTCGAGGACGTCAGCTGAACCGACCGACGATGACGCTGAGCGATTGCCGTGCTTGGCAACCTTGACTCCGGTTCCCGCCACGGCGAGCGAAGCCATCGTTGAAATATTTACCGAGTCGAGCTGATCGCCACCGGTTCCAACGATGTCGAGCGCGCCTTCGGGAAGCGAGAATGTGACCGCCTTGGAAATGAGGGCATCTACGAAGCCGGTCATCTCCTCGTTGGTTTCACCCTTGCTGGTGAGTGCGGTGAGGAATGCGCCAATGGCGATCTCGTCGACCTGTCCGGACAAGACCTCTTCGAGGGCTTCACGAGCTTGTGCTCGCTCGAAACTCACGCCTCGAACCAGCGGGGATAAAACGTTGCGGGTGAACTCTGTCGCCATTAGTTGAGTTTAAGTGCCGCTGACTTTCTCGCCCTACTTGGAGGAGATGTCCTTAGCGATCTCTTCTAGGTGGTTTAGCCAAATCGACATGTGGCCCTCTTCGGCGAAGTAGTGGCCCGAAGACCCTGGAATTGACTTGGTTAGCCAATTGCCATGGGAAGAGGGCACCATCAGGTCGTTGCTGCCATACCAGAGGGAGGTAGGCACCTTGATGTCGGAAACGGAAAATCCCCAAGGCTTCAGAAATGCCCGGTCGTCATCGAAGAACCCGTCGCTGCTCTTGGAAAACGCGTGCGCGTATTCACTCGCCGCACGTTCACGCAGGTAAAGCGGCGCCCACGCGGCCTTGTCAACATCACTCATGACGTCACCAAACAACTCAATTACGTTCTCAACTGTCGCACCCTTGAAGGCATCGCCAGCTGCACGAGCGTGTTGTTCGTATTCGGGTCCGCCGGCCTTCGCGAGTTCAAACTCGTCGATGTTGCCCTGCCCCATTCCTTCAGTCCAGTCGAAGTCTGCGTCAATCGGTGCGACGCCCGCTACCGAAAGTGCACCAGTGCAGCGAGGATCTAGTGCAGCGCACGCGAGTGAGTGTGGTCCACCACCGGACCATCCGACTGAGACGTAGTTAGAGCGACCCTCCGCATCCAAAATTGCATCAACATCTGAAACAACGTCGGCGATGGTTCGGCCTTCATGGCGACTGGATTCGCCGTATCCTGCACGCGAATAAGCAATAACGAAGAAGTCGCCCATTCCCAGTAGCTCTTGATACTGCATAAAGGTGAAAACACACCCCGGTGTGCCGTGGTGGAATACCACGGTCTTTCCTTCGGGATTCCCGATGGTGCCGTATTCGAGGTTGCGGCCATCGGCGGTAGGGAGCGAACGAAGTGTGAGTTCCATAGAGCGCAATCCTAATGTTCGCGAGAGTACTTAACCCTTGACCCCTACAATTGGTTAATGGGAACCTACCTTGACGCGATAATCGAGCGGCATCGACTCAGAGCCTCGACCGATTCGCGCTCGTGGCAGGAGCGCTTAGAACTTGCAACCCCAAAAACGGCCACCTTCGGTCAAGCCCTAAAAGCTGGACCAAACGTTTCAGTAATCGCCGAGATCAAACGAAAGAGCCCCTCTAAGGGTTGGCTCGCGCCAGACCTCAACGCAGCCGCCATGGCTACGCTCTACGTTCAAAATGGGGCTAGCGCCATCTCAGTCCTCACCGATGAAGAGGGATTCGGCGGAACCCTTAAGGACCTTCGAGAGGTGCGTGCCATAACTGCGGCACCGGTTCTTCGCAAAGATTTCACCGTTAGTCACAACGACATTCTCGATGCCTTCGATGCTGGTGCTGATGCTGTCTTGCTCATCGTGGCCGCCCTCTCAGATGAAGAATTGACCTCGTTCTTTGCACTTGCGAATCACCTTGGCTTGGATTCGCTCGTCGAGGTGCACTCGGCCGAAGAATCGCTCCGCGCCCAAGCCGCTGGGGCTGAGATCATTGGTATTAATCAACGAAACCTGAAGACTTTCGAGGTCGATGTTGAACACGCTGCTCGGCTCGCCTCATCGCTTCCCAGTCACGTGGTCAAAGTTTGCGAATCTGGTCTACGTCTGCCCTCTGATGTGGAAGCCGCGGGCCAAGCTGGTTTCGATGCGGTGTTGGTTGGTGAACACTTCGTAACCAGTGAGGACCCAGGCACTCTCGTTCGACATTTCACCTCGGTTCCTCGAGTATGAAGTCCCTCCCAGAATATTTCATCAAAATTTGTGGATTGACCCAGCAGGGCGATGTCGAACACGCCATCACTTCGGGTGCCACCGCAGTTGGCTTCATCTTCGCACCGAGTTCGCGCCAAGTCTCGATTGAACAAGCTCAAACACTCTCCAATGTGGCTGGCCCTGTTATTCGTGTTGGCGTTATGAAAGATCTGTCTGAAGTAGAAATTTTGGATGTCGTGGCAAATGTTGACCTCGATGCAGTACAACTCCACGATGAACCAAATCAAACTTTGGTCACCAACCTCCGTAGTAAGGGCTTGTACGTATTTGCTGTTCACCACCAGGGTGGCTGGCTGCCTCATTCTCTATCGGAATACTCGGCATTGTTGATTGACAATCCGGTGCCGGGTTCGGGTCAACAGAATGACTTCAGTTTCGTGGAGACTCTCGGCCTCAAAATTCCCGTCATTCTTGCGGGTGGTCTCAATCCTGAAAATGTCGGTGACGCAATTACGGAGTTTCGCCCATACGGTGTAGATGTCTCAAGTGGCGTCGAGAGTTCGCCGGGCAGTAAAGATTTGCGTAAAGTTTCAGCATTCGTCACTATGGCCTTGCGGGCCTTTGAGGATCAGTAATGGCACAACTAGATGTAATGGGCGCACCCAACGACGATGGTCGTTTTGGTGATTTTGGCGGACGGTTCATACCCGAAGCCCTCTACCCCGCGGTGAGTGAACTCGACGCTGCCTTCCGTGACGCCTGGGCCGACCCCATCTTTCGTGACGAGTTTCACACCACCTTGCGAATATTTGGTGGCCGTCCAACTCCCGTTACTCCCCTGCGTCGTATCTCTGAGGTACTCGGCATCCGCCTGTACGCCAAGCGTGAAGATCTTGCGCACACTGGCTCACACAAACTGAACAACGTGGTTGGTCAGGCCCTCCTTACGCGTCGTATGGGTAAGACCCGAATGATTGCTGAGACTGGTGCGGGACAACACGGTGTTGCTTCAGCCACCGCAGCTGCTCGACTTGGACTCGAATGCACGGTCTACATGGGCGAAGTCGATACCCAACGCCAAATTCTTAACGTCTTTCGCATGGAGTTACTGGGCGCCAAAGTTGTTCCCGTTACGTCTGGTTCGCGCACTCTTAAGGACGCCGTCAATGAAGCAATGCGCGAGTGGGTTACCTGTGTTGCTGACACCCATTACTGCCTTGGTTCAGTAATGGGCCCCCACCCATTCCCCTGGATGGTTCGTGAATTTCAAAGCATCATTGGCAAAGAGGCGCGTGACCAAATGCAGGAGTTCGAGGACAAGGTCCCTGATGCGATTGTTGCTTGCGTCGGTGGAGGTAGTAACGCGGCTGGAATTTTTGCTGGTTTCGCTAACGACACGAGTCGCCTAATTGGCGTTGAGGCTGCAGGTGGGGCCGCTATTGCATCGGGTGAACCGGGGGTACTTCACGGCATGCGCTCGATGTTGTTACAAGACCCCCACGGCCAAATTCGCGAAGCTCACTCAATCTCGGCTGGTCTTGACTATCCAGGAATTGGACCAGAGCACGCCCACCTCGCTGCCTCTGGCCGAGCAGAGTACGTCTCAATTCAAGACGACGAAGTCCTCGAAGGGCTATCTCTTCTGAGTCGCTACGAGGGAATCATCCCCGCACTCGAGACCGCTCACGCCGTGGCGTGGATCGCTAAGGAAGCTGGAAAGTCTTTGCCTACGGGCTCGACTGTTCTCTTGAACCTTTCCGGGCGGGGCGACAAGGACGTTGCCCAGGTTAAAGAAATGCTCGACGGTAAGGAATGAAGTCACTAGAGGTCACACTTCGCGAAGTTCGAAGCCAGGGACGTACTGCACTAGTCCCTTACTTTATGGCCGGACTAACTGACAATTGGGTAGAAACCATAAACGCCCTCATTGAAGGTGGCGCTGACGCAATTGAAATCGGTCTCCCTTTTTCGGATCCGCTCATGGACGGCGTTGTTATTCAAGAAGCCGGTGCCCGAACACTTGAGCGCGGAACCACCTTGGATTCGGTCGTCGAGGAACTCGCGAAGCATCAGTTCAGCGTTCCACTTATTGTCATGACTTATTACAACGTCTTGCTTCACGAGGGGCTGTCTTCGGCAGCCACAAAACTTAAGCGTGCAGGGATTAGCGGGGCAATCATCCCCGACTTAACCCTCGAAGAATCGGCTGAGTGGAAAAAGGCCTGTGACGAAAACGACATTGCCACAATTCTCATGATTGCTCCTTCAACCAACAGTGACCGAGCTGCCACGTTGGTGCGCTCAACCGAAGGTTTCGCTTACGCCTCTGCGCGAATGGCCGTAACTGGTGCGGCGAGCGATGAAGGAAGTGGCGGCAAGGTTGTTGCCCTAATTCGCGAACACTCGGATGTTCCCGCCTTCATTGGTATTGGCATTACCACCCCAGAGCAGGCGGCTCAAGCAAGTCAGGTTGCCGACGGCGTCATTGTCGGCTCCGCTTTGGTGAAGTTGCTACTCAGCGGCGCTAGCCACGCTGAAGTAACTGCATTTGTAGCTTCATTGCGCGCAGCAATCTAACTGCCAAATACCCCTAGTGGTATTTAGTTGCGAGGTAAAACCCGCCAAAGAGTGACGCTAACCCAACCAACAGATACCACGGTGATGTAGATCCTGGCAACACTTGCAAGTAGTTAAGAGCGATCACTAGTAGGCCAAAGGCAAATAATTCAAGGATTGCTACTCCAAGGTGAGAAGAACTCTCCTTGGTTTCCACAACTTGCTTCTTGGTGACTCGTCCACTTTCGGTTGCCGAAACGTAGCGCCCGATTTTGGGCTTGGTGGTCTCTTTGCGTTTAGCCATTGGAGAAATGCTAGTCCTTCGACCTACGGACAGGCGGTGAGGGTGATCGTCGAACCATAGGGAACGAGGGTTCCGGCGGCGGGGCTCTGGATGTCAATGTCACCTGAGTTCACACACCCTGGCATCGTCTGGGTCAAGATTGGCGTAGTAACTACGAAACCCTGAGCCTGGAGAGTCGCCAGTGCGCTAGCGGTTGACACCATCGGGCTCGTGACGTTTGGCACGGTGACCTGACAAACTCCAGATGAAGTAATCAGTTCGATGGCCGAGCCAGCCTTAACACTCGTACCAGCAGCGGGCACGGTAGCAGCGACGTTGCCCGCAGGTACTTTGTTTGAACACTGGGTAGCGGTAGTTGCGCTGACTGTGAGTCCAATTTGTCCGAGTGCGGTCGCGGCTGCAATGGTCGTGTCACCGGAGATGTCGGGCATTGGGAAGTTAACGCCTGGCTGAAGAACAGTGATAACGACCGTGTCACCGGTGTGACCTTGTGAACCAGCTGGTGGGTTCTGAATTAGGACCGTGTCGGGGACGGCATTCGCGGTAGGTGGAACCGCGGTCAACTCCAACTTGGGGTTGAGCCCCAAGTTCAAGAGTGTGCTTTCGGCGTCGGACAAGCTCAGATTAAGTACGTTGGGAATTTGAACCGCTGCGGTGCTTGGTCCGAGACTGACGCGAAGAGTGACTGACTCGCCCTTGGTGATGTGAGCTCCCGCTGGAGGATTAGTCGAAATAATCGATCCCTTGGGCTTGGTCGAGGTGACCATCTTGGTCGAAGTGATGACTAGGCCATCGGCCTTCAACGTGGTAACTGCTTGCGATGCTTGCTGACCAATGACGTTTGGCATCGTGTTCGAACTAGCGGAACCCACAAAGAAGTAGGTCAGAGCGGCAACGGCAATCACCAGCGCGGCGGCGCCCATGATTTGTCCGGAGTTCACGCGGCGGCGACGGCGAATGTCGGTGCGAGGACCGGTCATGATTGGTACGGCCTGCGTGCGCTCCCCTGAGCTTGAAACCCGACCAACAGCCCGAGTTGAGTCCGCGCCAGAGAAAGCCCCTGCGGGTGAACCAGCGGCACGAGTTGGCTGACCCTCTCCGAATCGCAAAAGATCGGTGCGGAGTTCCTCAGCAGTTTGATAACGCTGCTTGGGCGACTTCGACAAGGCCATTAGGACAATCGCCTCGAGTTCAGCAGGAACTTTGGGGTTGAATACTGACGGTGCTGGCACCTTGGCGTTCACGTGTTGTGTTGAAACTTCGAGTGGGGTGTCACCGGTAAAGGGAGGGCGACCTACCAACATTTCGTAGAGGACCACACCAAGCGAGTACACATCACTTCGACCATCAGCAGCTGAGCCCTCAGCTTGTTCTGGTGAGAAGTAAGTGGCGGTTCCCATAACGGAACCCTCTTCGGCCAAGTGGTCCTTGCTCGCTACTGCTTGAGCGATACCAAAGTCGGTGACCTTTACCTGTCCGTCGGAGGTAAGGAGAATATTTCCAGGCTTCACGTCACGGTGAACTACACCGGAACGGTGGGCAAAACCAAGTGCCGCCGCTACTTGTGCAACCACCTGGACGGCACGAGCCGGCGTAACCTTCTTGCCGCCACGAAGCATTTCGGCAAGGGTCTTGCCCTCAATGAGTTCCATGACGATGAAATAGGCACCATCGTCTTCGCCCCAGTCATAAACCGGAACGATGTTGGGGTGCGAGAGATTTGCCGCAGCTTGTGCTTCGCGGCGAAATCGCTCTACGAAATTGCGGTCTTTGCTGAGCTCTGGGTAGAGGATTTTTAGCGCCACTGGGCGATTGAGCATCTTGTCTTCAGCACGGTAGACGAGCGCCATCCCACCTCGAGCAATGAGGTGCGTTACTTGGTAACGATTTGAATATAGACGTGGGTCGCTTACTCGCTCCATAATTCCTTCTAGCCTACGCTTTATTTTCGCTTAGCAAAACTGCCTAACTCGGACAGGTTGTCGATGTACCGCTAGCGGGCTTGCCGTTGCTGAGGGCATAGGCCGCCAACATCATGCACTTCATAACCGGACCGGCCGCGGTGGCACCTTCGGCACCCGTTGGTTGGAATGGAAGTACAACTGCGATAGCGATGGTCGGGTGGTTGGCTGGCGCGAAGGCAATCATCCAGTCGTCGGTGTTCTTGGCGGCGTTACCCACCTGGGCAGTACCGGTCTTGGCTCCAACCTGAAGATACGAGGGGAAAATTCCAGCCGCGGTTCCGTACCGAGCGACATTCACCATTAACTGTTTGATCTGCGCCGCTTGGGTCGGCGAAATTGGCGTCTGCCATGTTTTCGCTTCGTATTGCTTAATCAGTGAACCGTCAGAGCTGGTTACCGTGTTTAAGAGGTGAGGAACCATAATGACGCCCTGGTTAGCGATCGCCGCTGCCACTAGAGCGTTCTGCAGTGCAGTAGCGCGAACGTCCTTTTGACCAATGGCCGAGTACGCCGTACCGGGAAGGTCACTGGCGAGCTGGGTCGCTGTTGGGAATGACGAAGATTGGGTTCCAGGCAAGTCCAACGGTGGCGTCTGGTTGTAGCCGAATGAGTCTGCGGTTGCTGACAGGAATGCTCCGCCTAGGTCAAGACCAAGTAGCGCATAACCGGTGTCACACGATGGCGGCAACATTTGAGAAATCGTTCCACCACATTTTTCGTGACCAAAGTTTGACAACGTCAGTTTTGAGGTAGGCAGCGGAGTTTCGCGCATTTGTGGATAGGACTTCAACCAGAGTCCTGGATCTGAAGTCAAGACCGATGCCGTGGTGACGACTTTAAAAGTAGAACCCGGTGGGAACGATTGAGCAATGGCCACTGGAGCTAACGCTGCGAAACCATTTGCGTTCTTTTTTGTTCCCGCTAGCCAGGCATTCTTAACGGTTGTGTAGCTCGAGGACGCAAACAAGTTTGGGTCATAGGTCGGATTGGAATACATGGCGAGCACCGCACCGGTTGCGGGATTGATCGCCACTACTGCGCCATCTTGACCATTTAATGCTTTCATCGCTACGCGTTGCAGAGCCGGAATGATGGTGATTGAAATATTGTTTGCGGCACTAGTTGGCGCCAGAACTTGTACCCAACTGTGAGGTGGTTGTGGGTGTGCGGTCAAATACGAGTCGTACTGTGCTTCCAGTCCCCACGTTCCGTAATACGCCGAAGAGAAACCAACCACCCCGGCCGTCAATGATCCCAGTGGATATTGCCGGCTATAGGTTGAGCCCGTTGGTACCGATCGTGCGAGAAGCTCTCCATCGGCAGCCGTGATGTCGCCTCGCGGGTAATTATTCGCCGCGAAGATGATTCGCGGATTCTCAGTTGAAGAATTCAGTGATGGCGCCTTAACAAACTGGATATTCGCAGCCTGGACCGCCAGCACCAAGAAGAGCACGAGAATTACGACGGCCATTGAACTTAAGCGACGACCCATAATTAGCCCTTGCCCTTAACTGTGGTGGTCGTGGTGGGGTTGCTCAGCAGGAATGACGAGTGCAGGTAGTTAGCCTCATTCAACGCAGCTTCGAGGGTTGGTTCGGTAATGCCGTGCTGAACCAAAAGCGCATCGGCTGATCGGAGTTCATTCATCTGGAAGGTCGTGTCGAGAACCTTCACCGGTTGGTAAATCGCTACTCCGCCAGGTGTTCCTTGGAATACCGCAACCACACCGTTGTCGTCTCCGACGTAATAAGAGGAGTACGCGTACCAATGAAGAATTGCGAAGAACCCAACTACCACCGCAACGCCAGCCCCGATAAATGCGTAGGTGCGCCATCCAAATCCCCGACGTGACCGGCGCCGAGAGTTTTTACGACCGGCACTCTTAGGTTTGCTGCCCTCTTTGGGTGGAACGGGAATTGATGAAAGGGTCTTGCGAACAGGGTTGTCGCTCAACTCCACTTCATCAAATTCAACGATCGCTACCGAGATGTTGTCTCGGCCGCCATTGGTATTCGCCTGTGCAATCAAACTCGCTACTGCTCGATTTAAATCAGATTCGCTACTTACCGTGCGCGCAATTTGTTCATCGGTTAGTTCATTGGTGAGACCGTCACTGCACAGAAGCACTCGGTCACCCTTTTGAACTGAAAGCGAAAGAACGTCAACGTTCAGTCGGTCTTCAACACCGATCGCTCTAGTGAGCTGGTGACGTTTCGGGTGAACGGTAGCTTCTTCGGGTGTGAGTTTTCCGAGGCGCACCCACTCTTCAACAACACTGTGGTCTTGACTCAGTTGTCTGATTGCGCCTTCACGAATTTGGTAAGCGCGCGAGTCACCAACATGGAACAAAGTTGGAACGGTCTTGGCTCCTTCGGAAACCAGCCCAACGGCGATGACCGTCGTGCCCATGCCATAACGAGATGGGTTTGCCTTGGCGTCAGCGAGCACCTCGGTGTTGGCACGCTCAATTGATTTCTCTAATCCATCAAGGGTTGGTTGTTCCTTAAAAGCCTTGGCCACAATGTCAATGGTCATGGCCGAAGCCACTTCGCCAGCGGCGTGCCCACCCATGCCATCGGCGACAACCACCAGTGAGTCATCTACATAGAGTGCGTCTTGATTGACCTGGCGAACAACGCCAGTATCGGTACCGGAGGCGAAGCGCCAACGGGTCAACGAATGACCTCAAACAGAATTCCACCCACCTGGACGATGTCGCCCCTTTCGAGGTGAATTCGCTCTTCGACGCCTTCTTGGTTTACGTACGTACCGTTGGTTGACCCCAGGTCTTCAATTGTTAGATCTCCACCATCATTTTGAAAGCGAGCGTGGTGTGATGAGAGGTAGTTATCCGCAATTCGGAGCTGGCAGTCAGGTGCACGACCGAGGACCATCGTTCCTTCAATCTCAATACGTTCTCCGGCACGGTCAAGGGGCTCGATGATTTCGAGCGCTAATCCACGACCCTTTTTCTCTGAACCATCAGTAGCACGAGCAGAAACAGCGGCCACGCGCAAAACTCGCAGGAGAAAAATTCCTGCGACTGCTAACACCAGCAATTGCAATGGGCGCACGATGGCCGCGTAGTTTGTGCTCGCGAATACCATTAGGCCAATTCAATTCTGAATCGAACGTTTCCAATCGAGACCTCGTCACGTGGGGACAAGGAAACCGCGTCAATTACGTGTCCATTCACAATGGTTCCATTGGTTGAGCCCAGGTCTCGAATTGCGACACCCTCAGGTGTGCGCCACACCTCTGCGTGACGCCGCGAGACATTTGAGTCATTAACAGTGACGTCGACATCAGGACTGCGACCAATGATCAGTGGTTGGTCACCAACTGGGAAACTGCGCCCGTCTGAGCAAATGAACTTAGGCTGCGCGGCGCCGCCAACAAACCGAATCGCCACTTCTACCTGCCCCAAAGAGAGGTCATCGTTCAGGAAGATTTCAACCTTAACGGGCCCGGCGAAGCTGTAGCCCTCAGATATTGCATGCTGGCGGACAGCCTCTTCGAGCTCGTGAATTAAGGGTTGCTGGAATCCATCGAATCGATCGGCGTCTTCAGGCCCGAGCCATACCCGAACGGCGTTAGCGGAAACTGGGCCCTGGCTAGTTAAACGGCGAGTGAGATCAATCTCGCGGAGAATTCGAGATGCGATTTCGATTGGTTGCAAGCCGGACTTAAATGTCTTCGAGAAGGGCTTAGAAAACAATCGCTCAAGGCTGTTTTCAACTTTTTTCAATACCATGACGTTTTAACTTTACCCTTTACATGTCCCAGAAATACCCTGAATTTATAAGGATTCCATTTATCCGGTAACCTTGGAATCCCTTGGGCGAGTGGTGAAATGGCAGACACGCCAGCTTCAGGTGCTGGTATTCGAAAGGATGTGCGGGTTCAAGTCCCGCCTCGCCCACCAAGAAAGATTATTCGTAAACTCATGCAGTGCCCAAAGTCACTCCAACCTTCAAAGAACTAGCCGCCGCCTGCACTGGTTTCTTGGCTGGCGATGGCCGTCGAACCACCAGCACCCTCCTATCGCAGATATCTGAGGGTGTTGAGATGGACGCCTACGGCGACGGTGGTGTCGTTACCGAACTTGAGGAATTCGTCGCCACCCTTCTGGGTAAGGAAAAAGCTCTATTTATGCCAACGGGCATTATGACTCAACAAGCAACTTTGCGAGTCCTGTGTGATCGTGCACAGAACCCACGCGTGGCCTTTCATCAGATGACGCACCTTCGCACTCACGAAGAGAACGCCTTTGCTCGGTTGCACGGTTTGCAAGAGGTCATCGCCAATCCTGGTTGGCCCCAAGAACCCATAACGCTCAAGTCGCTGAAAGCTATCAAGGAGCCCGTGGGGGCTTTGCTCCTCGAGCTTCCCCAGCGCGACATGGGCGGGTACTTGCCAACCTGGAGTGAGCTGGTAACACAAACCAAATGGGCGAGGAAAAAGGGAATTGCTCTTCATCTCGATGGTGCACGACTGTGGGAAGCCGCTCCCTATTACGGCGCTACTGCGAAGAAGTCAATGAAGGATATTTGTGCGCTCTTCG
>Ga0214193_1000046_pt1 | contig 35494 bp, 48 predicted proteins | sample TroBogEpilimnion_10_FD_153031 | JGI IMG/M metagenome (GOLD analysis project Ga0214193, IMG submission 153031) | Freshwater microbial communities from Trout Bog Lake, WI - 05AUG2008 epilimnion | ecosystem: Environmental > Aquatic > Freshwater > Lake > Epilimnion/Euphotic zone | place: Trout Bog...
AAAGGGTATTTTTCATGTTTTTTATAGAGTCTAAAATTACATGTGATATACCTCAAATATTAAAATGGCGTAAAAGGTGGTTTAAAAAAAAGTATAGCAAAACGGGGGAATATAATTAATTAATATTAGAAAACAAAAAAAATGACTGCAATTCAAGAATTTATTAAATGGTTTCAAGTAAAGCATATTTTTCCAATCACTGATGAGGGTCAGGATATGATTAATAAGGTGTATGAGCTTGCTAAAGACGAGCCTTTAATGTACACGCAAGCGGAGGTGGATAAGATTAAGCATGATGCGTATAATAAGGGGTGGAACGATACTGTTAATGAATATGGAGATGTTAATTGTGTCGATTTAGATAATGCCCTTGATTTTGCAGAATGGTTTGCCACAAACGATGATATTGCACGCCATGTTGTACACGATATTTGGTTTTATAAGGGCTCTCAAAAATCAAAGAAAGAGTTGTATTTGATTTATATTAATTCAAAAGGATAAAATGGAAAAACCAAAAACGCTCAGAGGTCTAGAAAATTTATTGCGAGAGCTGAAAAACGATGAGGCTGATTTTAGAAATAAGGAAGTAATTAAGCCGCAAAGAAATTATTTGGAACAGGTTAGAAAAGAAATAGAAAAATTATGAAATCTTTTATTAAAAGACTATTGCTACGGCTACGAATTGCATGGGATATAATTTTCAAGCAAAAGCATGGCGTATGTATTTATGTAGATGAAAAGCAGCTTATGGAGTATATCAGGGATAATAAATGTACAGGTGATTTTATCTTTGCTTATTTCGGCATGACACATCATATTTCTCATCAAATAATAAAGCAAGTAGGAGATAGAGTTGATTTATTAAACGTCGCAATGGATAAGGCAATTTGGGAAGCCAACTTAATAGAAAAAAGAACTAAGGATAAAAAAGAATAAAATTATAACTCCCCCTGTTACGCAGCCCGCTACCCATCAGAGCGGGTTTTGCGGTGCAAACATTTTTTTATATAAAACGAAACATCATGGACACAACAAACAAGTCTACAGAAACAGTAAAAAATCAATCTACTGAATCAAACCCTAAGCCCGAAGAGTATTATTTTAAATTTGGCATTGACGCAAAAGTGTCAGATAATAATCCCAATGCTATAGCTACGCACGTTAGCGCTGATATGAGCTGCGATGAGGTTTTTGCTATAAATGTACTTTTAGGCGTTATGGATGAACATCCTGAGGTTAAAAGAATAATCTTGAAAGCTGCGGGAGCGTATGCGTCTAAAGGCATAAAAAAATTCATTAGTTTAATGAGTGATGATTTAAAACAAACCATTGAAGAAATTGAAAAGGAAATCAATGATAAGAAAAATCAAGAACCCGCAGAACCAAACGTTTAAATTTAAAAACATTTAACGTGAGAAGCGAAAAATCAAAAGAGCAAGTATTCAGAGATGCATTTGCACTGTTCGTAAACGGGCATATACCTGACGATATATTCAATGGGTATATGTCCGATACTACGGGCGAAGCAACGTTACGTCTACAGCATTGGATTTTAGATTCAGGCAATATGAAAGGATGGATTATGGATTGGTGTACAGGAATTGGCATCATAGAAGCTGTAGAACATCTATATAAAACAGCTCTTGAAAATGGTAACCTTAAAAAAAAATAGGTATTAATACAAGATAGCCACCATATTTAGGAGTAAATCTTTTATAAAAACCTAAAATAAAAACAAAACAATGAGTAACCTAGATAAGTTAATAGAAAAACTCGAATTTGTTATAACCCTATGGAAAGACCCATCAAACGAAATGGATGGGTTACATACTTTAGAAACTCTTTTAAAGGATGCCAAACAACTCCAAAAAGAAGAACATAAGACATATACAAAAGAGGATATGGATAAGGCTAAAGATAAAGCCTATAATAAAGGTTATGGAATCGGATGGGATAACGCACGTTATTATCCAAAATATCCCACCTAAAACAGTTTAATAATCAAACTTAAAAAAAACAATAAAATGAAAAAAATTATTTATCTCGGTTTAATCCTATTTATATCATGTCACAAGACAGATATTGCTCCTCAGGCAACGGAACTGCCTCTAAACAATAGATTGACTCATACAACGGGCTTTAATGTCAACGTAGCGGCTGAAGTCTACCCGCACATAGCAACCAATGGCACTTTCTTTGCCATTAATGCATATTCTAGTGATACGGCACGGGCGGATTATATATTAACCGTTAAATGGACAGATGGCAATGGTAAGGCGTTAACATCAGATGCTATCGTTCACAATAACTTCAGCGCTTGCTTAACCTATACATCCATATTAGCGACTCCAAATAAAGTAACAGATGCTAAAATAATAGGGGTTAAGTGTTCTGATTCACGTTATAAATTCATCTTTTAAATTTAAAACATGAAAGATATATTTATTTGTATTGTAGCTTTTTTAATTGCTTTTAGTATTTTTTCCTTTTGTGTGGTATTGTGGATATATGTTTATTGGTGGTGCATACCGCCTTTTTTATATATAGTTGATATGTTTATCAATAAAGATTGTAGTAAGGAAGATTTAGAACATATAAAAAAATATGGGTTTACAATAGATTAAAAATAAAAATTATGACAAACCACTTAAAACCGCCTACAGAAGTAGAAAGGATAATTTGTATTAAATACACAGATTTAGAAAGAGAATTGAGATGGATGGCTCTTGATGTAGGTTCAAGGGTAAGAGAACTTGATAAGCATAATGCTATGGATGATAATGTAATAACAACAAAAACGACTTCACTGCTGTCAAACCTAACCGATTCTTTAGCGAGTAAACATTTTCAGGAAATAATTAAAAAATTAAAGTGATGACGCAAGAACAAATTATAGAGCGCAATGACATCATTGCCAAGTTTATGGGATTAGAGAAATCTAAAATATTTGTATTTGATGGTAGTACAGTGCCAAATATGCAAAAAATAGACTGTTGGTTAATCCCTCCAACTCAGGAACAATTAAATGGGCATCAATCTAGCAAGTTAGCGGATGATAGCTACCATAGAGGGGGTATTATTTTAAATAGGCTAAATTATCATTCCAATTGGGAGTGGTTAATGGGAGTTGTTGAGAAAATAGAAAGCCTAGACTACGAGGTTGCTATACACAAGAAATGGTGCAATATCAATAGGGGCACAAGTAATGATTTTGGGTATGAAACAGGCGATAACAAAAAAATGGCGGTATATGCTTCTTGCTTCAAGTTTATTGAATTGCAAAATGAAATTGCACATAAACAGGCAATAGTAAAGTCTATTGCGGATAGGGATGCAATTACTACCAATGTGGTAACGGTAAAGTATACTCCTGATGATTTTTATTGGAACTTAGAAAGAGATGAAGCGACTACGAAGCATAATGAAAGAATGTACGATAAAGTTATTGGATGGATTGAAGGCTACAAAGCTAATAACTCATTGGTAGAATTAGAGAAGTGGGTGAAGGAACTAGATAATTGGTTAATACATACTCCCGAATTACTAAACAAAATCCAAGAACTAAAAACAAAACAATAACATGGACGAAAGAGATTATCAAGCAATGAACAAACAACCTAAATCAGAATCAAGGATGTATTCAGAGGATGAGATGAGATGTTCTTTTGATGCGGGGTATGATTATAGAACATCTTTAAATGATGATATTATAATTGAGTTTGGTAAAGATTCAGCACAAACTTTTAAAAGTTTTATCCAATCTATCCAACCAAAGACAGAAGAAGTAGAAAGAGGATGGACTATAACTGATGCTAAAGAACAACCTACTTCCCCATCCATAGAGTTTAGAAATGAATTAAATAACTACGGTAAAGAAGTTTATGATAAGGGATACATTGAAGGCTACAAAGCTAACAACCACTTGGATGATTTAGAAAAGTATATTAAAGAATATTCATTTTCAGCCTCTGATGATGGTGGAATATTTTATAAAGAAGTTGTAGATATTCCTTCATTACTCAAGTTTTTACAAGCTAATAAATCTAAATAAAAGAAATAAGCACACTATCTAATAATGGGTAGTGTGCTATTTGTCAAGTAAACGGCACAAAATACTTGACATTTTAAATCCAAGAACTAAAAAAAAATAGAAAATGAGAAAGATATTAGAATACATTAAGTTCTTATTCTGTAAACATTCAAAAGATGTGTTTGTGAGAAATATTTATGGGGATGAAATCATTTTTGGTACTCCTAGATTTTCAAGAAGTCAATGGGGCTGCAATAAGTGTAAATCATTATTTTTTGATAAGGAACTACATAACCCCCTAACCAAATAAAAAACAACATATGAAATTATTTATTTACGGTACGCTTGCTGAGGAACAAATTCAGGAATCATTATATCGAAGATTATTAGAAATGACTCCCGCTCGTTTGCCTAATTACGTTGTCACAGATGCCATAGACAAGAATGGCGATACATTGCCCTATAAAACGATTATACAATCTAATACAGCAGCTATATCGGCAATGGGACATATAATCGATTTAAGCGAGGAAGAAATGATAAGTACAGACTTTTACGAAGGCGCTCCAACCCTTTATCGTAGAATTGATGTAGAGGCAATCGATGAACAAGGTAATACAATCCCATGCGTTGCTTATATTAATGGCTACTTGGAGGCTCAGGTCGCAGAAAGAAAATCGATGACTACTAAAGATATTTCGAATCAAGTTATTTCTGAGAATAACTTTACTAAGGCATTTGTATTTGATGGCACATACATTTTTATCAGCAAGGCATATGATGAGGACAGCGATAAGCATTTTCTAGTGAATAGCATTCCTGAGATTAGGGAGGTCAATGCACATCATGTGCAGTTTCCGATAGGCTTTAATTCAGAACAAGAGCGTGACCAAACATTCGATGAATTAGATTTAGAAGCTGCGGGCGAGCTCCTTACAGTTTTTATCAATTCCATCAAACAAAATGCAGCAAATCTTAAATCAGATAACAATGGGAACTAGGTCGGGTAAATCCAAAATGCTTTACGAGCAGTTTAAGAAGGAAATAACCGTTTTAAATTTAAAAAGCAAGGAAACGGGAAAAATAAAAAAAGCTATACGTTGGCGGGAGCATATATACGAAACAGGCAGTATAACCCAAGCATTTACAAAGGCACGGATACACATGAAACTATAAAAATAATTACTAGCTTTAGGTGGTATTAGGTCTCGCTATTCATAAAAACAAAATTCTTGCGATATGGAACTGCTATTTTTATTAATCGGAATATATTTCCTATGCCTGTTTATAGCCTACAGAGGAGCTAGTAAAGAAAATGATGAATGGCATCGTATTTACTTCTACAATATTAAGAAGGGAGATACTATTCGAGTTATTAATAAGCACTTAGAAGATTCAGGTTATGGCTCTAGTATTATGGGTGTTGTTGTTGAAGTAGATATTGTTGAGAATAATAACAGATTTATCGTAATGCAAGTATCATATGGCTCTAAAGTTATTAAAACACTTAAACTAAACCTTTACTCAGGAAGCTATGAAAAACTAGCAGATTAAATTTAAAAATATGACAATAGAAGAAATTATAGAATCGGCTGACCCGACAGCTCTTTCTTGCGATGGCTTTGATGAAGCTATTATTGGTAAAGATACCAATGGAAGAATAGTGTATGATATTAATGAAATGATACAGGTGCTTGTTCGTAATGATGGCATGAAAGAGGAAGTAGCCATAGAGTATTTAGAGTTTAATACCCTGTACGCATACGTCGGAGAAATGACACCCGTTTTCATTTATCTTGAAACACAATAAAATATAAAACAATGAAACTTAAAATTGACATTGAAATCTCTTCCTTTGATGGAACAAACGAAGAAGGCGCTCCTGTAACGGGCGGTATTGGCACTTGCGAAGTAGTATCTGACGACCTGAAGTTCTCGGCGGCAGCTCTTTGTCGTGAAATGGAGAGGGATGAGGTTTTAAAGGAAATCGTTTTCCATGCAGCAGCTGAGTTCACTTTGCTACACTCTTAAATTTAAAAAAGTATTTACATGTTTCCATCTTCATTCGGATTGGTTTATAACCAACCCAAAACTTTCATATCCTATACGGTATATTTTATAAATAATCAAATTTTTGCCAATTTAAATTGACAGAAAAAAAACTGTCAATATTTTACAATAGAATAAAACGAAATAACATGACAATAGATTGGACATGCAGCGATTGCGAAAAAGATTTTCCATTTGACGAAAGCGGTGATTATGGAAAGATTATCAAATGCCCTAATTGCGGCAAGAAATATTTAGTTGGCTACGATTGCTCACACGAAGATGCGGTAATCATACCTAACAGAGTAGAAGAGGAAACAGATTCAACGAGCACTGCGACCTTACCTGAAGAGAAAGTTAATCCATCAGATTTACTTATTTTTCCTTCTACCATATCCCATACTATGATAGCCACAGATAAATTTGGGAAGCATTTTCACACAGGCAAATTCAACTTTTCAACGCAAAAGATACCTATTAAATGCGAGCACTGCGGCAATGAACTTGACCTCGCCAATGAGGATACATGCTCCCGTTGCGGGATAAGTCACTTTGCAAGCCCGCAAGATGTAGAAAAGGAATGGGAATCGTTTATATCATCCATTGAAAAGTTATTGTCGTACAAAACAGGAGTAAATGATATTGCTAAATACCTATCAAAGCAATACTCTCTGCCTAGAAAAAAGTTTTAAATTTAAAAAGACAGCATATATTCGTCACTAGCATCCTACAATTGTAGAATGTTTCGTTTTATTGACGGCGCTTTCTTTTTAGTTAGCGCCCTTTTTTTGCGCCTACCTCAGAGTCTAAAAATAAAGTCTATAAAAGTTATACATTTATTTGTTATTGTTAAGAATAATTCAGAGATTTGTTTATCATATTTGGAACGGAAAAAAAACACGCCCGTTTGTTTCTACTTACGGGCTCTTTTAAAAAAAACGAAACATGCAAATTGAATTAATTGATAGTGATGAAGATGTGCTTGAGCTTTATGTTCAAGGAGAACCGATTACCATTAACAAGGACGAATTATTTGGGTTTGCGCAAAAAATGGGATTGAATTATTGGAGTACGGATTTTCCCGACCCAACGCAAGCCGATGGACATGGACAGCAGAACGGGTATTTGACGAAAGAGCAATACTACAATCTGAAGTTCGATTTAATTATTGACGATATACAGCTATTTATAAACCAAAAAACAAAATGACCAAGCTACAGCAGATTCTTGATGAAAACAACATGAGCCAAAGCCAATTGATTGAATTAATTCAACTCAAGACAGGAAAGAAATTCGGTAAAGACAGGATAAGTTTAATCTGTTCAGGTAAAGTCGTAAACTATTCGCTATCTACAGCAATGACTATTTCCAAAGCAATAGGAATCCCAATGGATGAATTTGTTGAAACAAAGGAGCTTAATAAGATAGGATAAAACAGTTTGCTTATGCGACAGTTTGTAATACCTGAAACATTTTTTAAAAGCCTTGCCGAGAAACCTAAGTTGTACACCCGTATGTGGTTTGAATGGTTGTCAGGTTATGCCGATGATATTTTCGAACCCGATTTTTTAGAGAAAATAAATTACACGTTTTACAACAAAGATGAAATTAAAGACATATGGATTTTCGGGGTACTTCTTTTGCGGCAAGGTGATTTTACTATTATTGACAAAAGTAAAAAGGTTAAAAGGGTTTATAAGAAATCAGACCCTCAGAAGCAGCATATAATCATTAAGGTGATTGAATATCTGAATGCTAAAGCAGAAACATCTTATTTAGCTACAACAGAATCTACCGTTGATTTAATCAGTGCGAGGTTGTCAGAAGGATTTAAGCTCGAAGATTTTTTTACAGTCATTGACAATAAAGTGACCGATTGGCGAGGCTCAGATTATGAAAAGTTCTTGCGCCCGCAAACACTATTTGGAAAGGAAAAATTCGAAAACTATTTGAACGCAAAAATTAAGAAGAATGAAACAGGAAATTCAGGTGACACAAAGCTCAAGGAGTTTAGCCAAAACCTCAACAGAGCAAAGCAATCTTTTCTCGTTGGTAAGGAGTAAGGAGGAGTTGGAGCTAGTAAAGACGTTTGCGGGCATTAAAAGAATATCTGAGCTATCTAGGGAAGAGCAATCAGATATATTTGAACTAGTGGGATTTTGGATGGCAAATTTGGGTATAATGAATACCATTAGTGCTCAGGAAATCAAATTCATAGTCGATTTTATTATAGAAAACTATTCTATGCTTACTATGGATGAGATTAAAAAGGCAATCAACCTTTCTGTCACTAAGCGCCTTGATTGTGAGGTAGAGCTGTTTGGAAAGTCTTTCTCAAGCAGTTACGTTGCCCGCATATTGGAATCCTATATCGAATATAGAAATGATTCTCTTCGGGAATATCAATATCGCCTTGTACAAGCGAAAGCTAACAAAGCAGATGTGCCTAAAACTCCCGCTGAGAAAATGAAAATATTGGTTGATTCATTAACGTATTTTTACATAGAGTTTATCAACGACAATAACCGTGTAAACTATTTATACTCATTTTACGATTTTCTAAAGCGAACCAAGCGTTTAAAAGCTACAAAAGAAACAATTGAAGCCGCTAAGAAATATGGTGAACAGTATACGGAGAATGAGGTCAAGAACCTATACACAAACGAAGTGGGTGATTTAATTAGAGATTTTCAAAATGTCAATCTTGATATTGTTCGTGAAAAGCACGCCAAGAATTATTTGGTAGCCGATTTTTTAAAAACAGTAGATTTTCAAAAGTTTGTTTCGGAAATAACAGAAAAAGAATTTGAATAATGATTATAGTAGGTAGAATATTCGAGATAGTCGTTGTCAGTGATAAAGTTGCTGTCATAGTTCTTCGTAAGAAGATGGGTGATAAAATTGTGCCCGTAGCTATCAGTGTATTCGGGTGGTGGAAGGATAAGGCGCTGAATGAAAATAAACTGAAACCCAAAGATAAAATAAAGGGTAACCTATACATGAAGTCTAGGCAGTGGAATGGTAAGTGGTACACAGATGTTTATTTTAAAGAAGTATATTTAGTAGAGCCCGCCCCTGTTAAGATGGGAGCAAACGAACTCTTTGTAGAGGACGATGGATTTACGGTTGATACTTCAAGCGGCGAAGTCATAGAATAGTTATTTTTAACAATAAAACGAAACATATGATAGATTATGATTATGATGAAGGCAACATTGTCATAGCTGAATTTATGGGGCGAAAGTTCAAAGCATTCAACCATAACAGTAGCTACAATCAAGAATTTTCGTCCTACGACGACTGTATGGATTTTATACGAGAAAATAAATTAAATGGATACACGCCTCAGCTCAATTGTGGCGGCGGCTGCGGACAATATCATAAGGATTGGAATTGGTTAATGGAAGTCATTGCTAAAATCGAAGTAAGCTCCATTGATGACCAAACTTTGCCAACCGTAACAATTAGTACCAAGTATATCGAAATATGCCATGAAAAGCCCCCTATTCTTTTTAAAAGATACATGGATAAATTAGAGGCTACATGGCTTGCTACAATAGAATATATCCGTTGGTACAATACTCAAAAAGCATCTCTTTAAATAAATCAATAAAACGAAACAATGAAAAATTCGACAGTAATCGGTCAAATTTTAGAGACCACTAATTATGGGCAATTTAAATTTAGAAATGACAATCGCCCTATCAATGAAGTTAATCTGCGTGATAAAATTGCGAGCATTAAAAGAATAGGACAGCAATTGCCTATTATGGTTTTGCCCGATGGCACAGTGGAAGAAGGTCAGCACAGGCTCAAGGCTTGTGAGTTCCTCCGTATCCCAATCAAGTTTATTGTGCGCAAAGAAAAGGCAAGCACGAGCGATTTGGCGGAGCTACAGAACAATTCCGTAAAGTTCTCCAATAGCGATTATGTACATAGTTTTTCCAACTCAACCAATTCTGAAAACTATATTCAGTACAGAGAGTTTAGAGAGGCTTATTATGAGTTTTCTCATTCTATTTGTTTAGTGTTATTGTCGGGGCTAACTGCAAGAAGCGGAGCTGTTGAAGAAGCGTTTAAAAATAACGAGTTCAAAGTCGTAAACTATAAAAAGGCGTGCGCCAATGCAGAGATGATTCGCCATATTGGAGCACAATATGATGGCTATACACGAAACTCTTTTGGATTTGCCATTTTATTCATGGCTAAGAATCCTGAGTTTGACTTTAGGCGTATGGCAGCTAAAATAAAACACAAGCATGAGCTACTCAAGGCATTCAGCAAGTGGCAAGAATATGTTAGGGTATTAGAAGAGATTTACAATTTCGCCGCCGCAAAAAATACAAGGGTATATTTCCCCATTCACTCTTAAATTTAAAAAATGGCAACCGAGAATATTTTAGAACCTGAAGTGGCTGCGCTTTCCAAAAAGAGACAGGCAATTAAAGAGGCGTTTGAAAAGGGTTATCGGGTAAAGAGCGGTAAGGTCTTTTATAAGGGTAGGCAACGCAAGTTGTTTGCCCATTTTAAAAAGGAGGGCAATGTAAGCGCTTATTATTCTTTTGGTATCAGGGTTGCAGATGGCAAGCGGGCGGACATATACGTTCATCAATTGCTCGCTTATCAGAAGTTCGGCGATGAGTTCTTACTTACCAATGCTAGGATAAACCACAAGGATAAAAATACCTTGAACAATTCCGACAGAAACATCAATTTGGAAAAGTAGTTTTAAATTTAAAAATGGAAAATTTAATTGTTACCGAGAAACTACACTTAGACAAAAAATCTTTGCGGTTATTGGATGCTGTTTTCCCGAAGGAAGAGCTAATCAGTAGGGAGGCTAAGAGGCAGTATCAGTTTGAAGCAGCTAAAGTCATTGAAGATTTGTCAAATGTAAACGAAGAGTTCCTAACTGAGTTATTTGATGAATGTGAATATATCGAATATCAGCGCTACTATGCGCACTACCTGAAATGGTGGACAAGTATTTGCCAATGGTACAAAGCATACGGCAAGCTGAAGTATGTAAAAATTAATGATGATTGGTTTGTAGATAATTATCGACCTTTTGAAACCCCTAACTCAGTATGGGATTATTAATATCAGATAAAATAAGGCAGATTACAGTTCGTAAGGGGAGAAACCTTATTTACATCTACATGCGCCTGAATCATACCGCTAGGTTGTACACTTCTTATGTGGATTGCAAAGAGGAAACAAACCCAATTACAGACTACGAACTGCTAAAAGAGATAGTGCCTATGCTAGAGAAATTTGTGGCTGCGGAGATAGCGGCAAATAAAGACGTAGAAATTAATAAAAAAAATGTTGCATTAAAAGAATTATCTGTTATCTTTGACAATATCAAAAATGAAAATAGCTTATGAGAAGGTTTTTTATTGTAATGTATTATTATCTATTAAAAATTTGGAGGAAAATAGAATTGATTTTCTTTACTCCCTCTATAGGTATATTAGTCTTATATTCTATCCTATTCGATAAGGAGTTTCGAAAATACGTTGTGAAAGGAGACATGCATGGTGCTTTTAATTTCATAAATATATTGGATATGAATACGGGGAAAATGTCATCAAAGGCAAAGCATACCTCCTCTATATTTTGGCTCATCGTTTTAGCTCTTATTTTAATATTTTAAACAATAGTTATGGAAACAAATCTAGTTGACAATGAAAGTGAACAAAAAACATTTGATTGGGTATTGAAGTGCATTGACAGCTGCTTTACTCCCGAACAAATTGAAGCATGTGGTCGTCTGATAGATTATTTCGTGGAAAAGTTTGGTAAGGGTGAGGCAAAGGGTAAACTCATAGATGCTTTAGGTTTAAAAGATAATCAAATTAATTATCGTTGAAAATAACAAAATAAGACAATGGCAAAAATAAAAACGCCCTCAGAGAAAATAAAAAAAGAAAGTAAGAAAGTAGTCAAAGATATTTTTGGAGACTTACCTCCGCTGCCCGAAGTGCCTCAATTACGGGTAACCCCTAACACAGAACCGCTGCCTGAATCCAACATCAGTGAAGCGCCTTTCGAGGCGGATGCCCCTGTATTGCCTACAGCTGAAAATGGAGAAGTGCTTACTTTCGAAAAGGTGCTTGAAAGAGACCTTGCCAAGTACGATTCTATTGCCTCCAAAATACAGGAGCTGAAAGATATGTATTTGCCACTAAAGATTGAATCTGTGGAGGATGAGGAGGGATATAAAACAGTTGCTACTGCGCTACGTTTCATGGTATCAAAGCGTACCGAAGTGGATGCAGTTAGAAAGGCTTTAAAAGCAGATGCGCTCGCATATGGAAAAGCAGTGGATGATAAGGCTAAATCTATCACGGCAGATTTAGCGCCTATTGAAGAACACCTGAGAGCCGAGAAAGAGAAAATAGATGCTGAATTACGCATTATAGAAGAGCGCAAAGAACAAGAGCGCCAATCGGCTGTGCTTGCCCGCCATAACCGTCTTATTGCCTGTGGAATGGGTTTAGTTAACGACACCTACATATTTGACAACGGTGGATATGAAACGCTCCATGTTTTAAATTTAGAAACGATGGACGAAGATGCTTTTGGTGCATTCGCCCGCAGTGTTGAAAAATTACATCAGGAAGCTATTGAGCGAAAGGTAAAAGAAGAGCAAGAGCGAATTGAGGAGGATAAGCGCCAAGCAGCTGAACGTACACGTCTATCGCAACAGGCGGAGCAGCTTAAAAAGCAGCAAGATGAAATGGCGCAACAAATGCAACAAATGCGGGAGGAAGCCTACAATTTTAGAAAGGGTGCGCTTGAGGCAATGGGCATGTTATTTTCTGAAATAAGCCCGTTTGTATTTTATAAAGGCTTTAGGGTTACTACGCAGCCTGAGTTAATGAACGCCACTTTTGATGAGTATAGGGAGATGCTATCATCTTTCAAGTCTCAATTGGAGCGCATAGATGCCGATATAGCCAAGAACGAAGCAGCCCTCGAAGAGCAGCGCAAAGAACGGGAGGAGGCAATCAAAAAACAAGCTCTTATCGATGCTACTATTAGTGCTCGTAAGGCAATACTCACAGCACTAGGTTTTAAATTTAAAGGTGATAAGTATCAGTATGTAACTCCGCATGGAACGAAGGGTATGGATATTCCCTTATCTATTATGGAGAAAACTGATGAATCTTTCAATGAGAATGTAGAGGATTTTAAAGTGCGTATTCCAAAAATGATTGAGGAAGAAATTAAAGACCTAGCGGCTCAGAATGAACGAGCGCAGAAGTTGATTGAAGATGAGCGTGTGGCTAATTTAAGCGACAAGCAAAAGCTCGCAGAGTATGCGCTGAAACTCGCTGAAGTGCCTAAGCCTGTAATGAGTACAAAGAAGTGGGGTGCTTACATTCACGGGATTGCAAAGGTTATTAATGACCATATAAACCTTAGCTGTTAACAGCCTCAAAGTGGCTGCGTCGAAGCATCCCGTATATATTAATAGTTATTTTAGAGCATAACGAATTAATAGTTATTTTCAACAACAACGAAATGAGAGGTAAGACAATATTTGAAATTCATGATGAGGTCGCTAAACTTCCTTTTGTGGTTCGAAAGGAGTTTTGGCGGCATCGCTTTGCCATTGTGGTTTGCTCCATTAGCGAGAATGAAAAAGGTAGTTACGCAAGAGGGTATTCTATCAAATTTGATGAGGATAAGTTCGATTTCCAATACAGCGATTTCCTTGATAAGTATGAGATATGGAATAAACAGATGTTAATACCTAACAGCAATAAAGAAGAGTGGGAAATAATGCCCCTAGATTGCTTTATCGACGAGAACTTAATGACATTGTACAATCAATTAAAAGAACAGAAGAAAAATGAAAGGGGCAGATAATATCATAGGAGCAGTACATGCATTAAAAATGGCGGTAGAAAATTTTCAGGTCTATGGATTGGAGCATCCTGAGAGTAGAGGAGATAAATTATTCAAAGGGTATAGTCAAAAGATAGATTGGATATACAAGGATATTATTACGAATCCCGTATTGCCTCAGGGCGTTCGTGATGGTATCAAAGCAGAGTGGGAATCAGATGTTTTTATTGTTGATGCTATTCGTGAGAAAGTAACACTACTCAAGCCCGAACAGCGGGAGCTAGTGGAAACCTTAATCGATGGCATGCTCAGAGGCGAATCGGTCACTTTTGTTTAGTTTAAATTTAAAAACTTAAAAAAATGGAAGAGAAAAAAATTGTATGTGTAGTAGAAAAAATGACGGATGTGGTAAATAACCCCGAACATCCATTAGTCCAAGAATCGCTTAACACCTTTAACTCAAAAGAAGGTGATATTATCAAATGTAAAAATTGTGGTCAAGACTACACACGAGGAGTGTGGAACTTTTATGACCTATGTAATCCTTGCTTTAGTGAACATGACAAGAAAAAATGGGAAGCAAGATATAGATGGGTAAATGAACAAACTAAAAAAGATTAAAATGCAACAGCAAACAGTTTATCTTCCAACAGGCGAGGATACGCCATTCGCAGTATCAGAATTTAATTGCGGGAGTTTTAAGCCCATATTTGAAAATGTAGAAAAGGTGGAAGGATACTTTTTTACGCAAGAAGAGTTGTATGATTTACTAAAAGATGTATGTGGCGGATATTTTGGATTTAGAGAGTCTTACATTGAAACCTTACTCACCCCAAATCAATAACATGAATAATTTGAACCTATCGCCCGTTGTACACGCTTTTGCTATGATTGGATTTGGCTCTTTGTTTACTTTAATCATGATTCTCATTGTCACTGCAATCAAAAAGAGAATAGATAAGGAGCAAGAGTACTATAAGCTGCTTAATTATAAGCGCATGATTGAGTCGTCCAAAAAGTTGCCCGTTGGGTATAAGGATGAAAAACTACCTGAAATAGAAGCTGTCGATTGGCTTATTGCTTATTATGAAGGCAGAGCTTCAGAAGAGCCAAAAGCTCTCTTTGAATCGATGCTTAACCTATGCAGAGATAAAGAAGTTGTTGACAAGGATTTAATCAGGTTTGCTGCCTTTATATACCATTGGGATAAATACAGGCTTATTACCAACTTTTAAATTTAAAAATCATGCAAACTATTACAACAAAATTCGGATTGGGATTTGGCATATTAAGCCCAACATTAGGCAAGCAATTAAAAGCACAGAAGCTAAAATTTGATGCTTCAGAGATGAAAAGATTTGAAGCAAACAGGAGTTCAATCAATGACCTTGATTGGTCAGGATTGATAACAGATTCACAGGCATTTGCATTTAAAAATAAGCTGATGAAACAAATTACTCGTCATCTTATTAGAATGAATAAAACAAAATAACATGACTGACGAACAGGTAGTAATAATTTTAACTGCAATTGATAGTGTTTCATCGCAAATTATTGAAGCAATAGAAAAGGTTAACAAAAGAGAGACAATAGAGTATCAGACATGCCCGATTTGTAATGGAATAGGATGTGTACAGCCTATAGTAATTTCGACTTCGACAAGCATAACTTGCCACTACTGTCATGGAGCTAAAACCGTCGTTAAATCAGTAACTAAATAAATAAACCATGAATATCTACCTCATCAACACCATCAAGTCTATCCTAACAAAAAACGAAGTAGCAAGGGATGATTGGATGCTTACCGTACAAGAAGTGCATAATCGGGAAATGTACCTTTTCTCATTTGATAAGAATGAATACTACGATTGTGTATTTAATGGCAAACTAACCAATATACAAACGATTTCAAGGACGTGGCGGCTGCTACAGGAAAAGTTTCCTGAGCTAAGAGGTAAAGAATGGGTAGATAGGCAAAGGCAAGGCGGTATGATGGCTAGTGAGTTTGCTGCCAATGGAGAAATACAGGCGCAATTAGATTTATTCGATACAGTTAACTAAATAATCACTTTTAAATTTAAAAACCATGAAACTTTCTGAACTAGATGTCCTCTTAATGGGGATAATCATCTTACTAGGATTATTTTTAATCTTCCGTAAGCCTGAATCTAAAATTATCAAGGATGCTGCAAAAGAAATCGCTTTACAGCGTAGTTATGATTCTAGTCAGTCAGTTATCAAGGGTTTAAAGGATAGCCTTTCTTCAGCAACGCTAGTTATCAGTAATCTCGACAACTACAGCCTTTTACTTACAGAGAAGTATCAATCTGCCAAACAGGAATTAGCTAGTTTAAAAAGCTCTCTAAATGGCTCTATTGCTGTTGTAAAAAAATATAATTCTAAACAGCTTGAAGCGGCTATTAATCTCAGGTATGCAGATGTGCCCGCCGATACCTCAGCTCATGCTAAGGATAGTATCGTTACAGTTTTAAAGCCTGTTGCATCAAACGTTTTGCAAGACCTCATAACCTACGATGAAGTAAAGAAAGAGAACTTGCGGTTGTTGTCAATTGATAGTGTGCAGAATAACAGATTGCTCGTGAAAGACAGTACGATTGTGCAATATCAAAAGCAAAATGCAGAGTATGTAAACATCATGAAGAATCAGGATAACCAACGTAACATACTGATACAACAACGCACTAGTGATGAAAAGCAAGTAAAGCACTACAGACGAGTAGCTACTTGGACTAAGGTATTTGCGGTAGCGCTTGCTAGTGCAGTCTATATTTTTAAATAACGTTTGTTATCTTAGAAAATAACTTATTACCTTTACAATAATCAATAAAACGAACTTATGGCATACCACAACGGCACTTCAGGAGATGGTTGCAAAATCGACTTAAAAGATTATCCAAAAGAATATTCCGAATTAGCGGATATGTTAAAGTTCTACAATAATCGATACAACACTAGCGCTTTCATTTATCACAATGGATTAGAAATGGCTATTTGGTTGGGAGAAACCTTTAAAGAGCACCTCAAAGATTTAATGAAACAATTTATTCAGGGAGAAGGATTTCCGAATTGTCGTTTTGTCGATGCAGCTAGATGCTGTATTGCGTTAGGTGAATATAAAGATACAGGAGCGCACAAGGGAAGATACAGTACAAGTGCGGGTCTTGATGTTAAAAGTGGTACTTGCGGATATACGCCCCGCCCTGAACAGAAATAAATACCAATAAAACGAATCTTAAATTTAAAAACATGAAATTCAACCCGCCGCCATCTAAGCTAGTAGAGAGAGATTGCAATAATAGTTATGAATATGTCTTAACAGTTAACGATATTATTGCTGTATGCCCATATAAAGCGCCCGTACCTCAGGTAAATCAAATGGGAATTATGGGAAGTTTTGCTTTTTCCGCTTGCGGCTCTTCTTGCCCTTTATTTTCTTTTGAGCCTGAGGCTTCAAAAACAGAAGAAAAACTATTTGTGCATCTTGGATGTGGCAATGGTTACGGACGACACCCTATCGAAGAAGTTGTTTACTTACCTCAACCAAAACACGATATGGCGATTATGCAAGACGTAATGGAAGTAGAAGGAGAGGAATTGAATACACCGCCAACAGGAAAAGTTTTTAAATTATAATTATGCCCAAAGTATTATTTGTAAGCGATTACGCCTGTGAGACAGGCTTCGCAACAGTATCTAAAAATATTGTTTCCGAGCTAAAGCGTCACTTTAAAGGCGATTTAAAGATGGACATCATTGCCAATAATTATTTTGGCGAAGCATATGATGAAGATGAAAACATTTTTGTTGCGCCCGCTAAAATAAATGATGTGAAGCTCGATGATTATGGAAGGCATTTCTTTCTAAGCGCTCTGAAAAACTCCAATGAGTACGATATACTCTTCATCATTAGCGACTTGGGTGTTGTTGTGCCTATCATAGAAATCTTAGAATCTATCAAAAAGGAGAAGCGGGAGAAGAATATGAAATCTTTTAAATCGATGTATTACTTTCCGATGGATTGTCATGGCTTCCCACAAATACTTAAAGGTTTAGAGTTCTTCGATGTACTTGTTACCTATACCGAGTTTGGACGAAATGAGATATTGAAAGTGCGCCCTGAACTACGCTCTAAACTTAAAGTCATCAATCACGGAACAAATATCAATGATTTTTATCCCCTTGAGCCTAGCGATGTTTTTAAATTTAGGAATGAGTTTTTCGGAGATGTATGCGATAAATTTATTATTTCTAACATCAACCGTAATCAGCCTCGCAAGGATATACCTACAACTATATTTGCATTTATAGAAGCTAAGGAGAATTGGAATCTTGCTTATCCTAAGCCATTCCTGTACTTGCACATGCACCCTAGAGACCCGATGGGATGGGATTTGAGAGCTATCTTTTGGCAGCTTGATTTAGTGGAGGGTGAAGATTATAAGCTACTGCCTGATGAATGGATTGACAATATGCCTCCCGCAGCAACTGTAAACAATATCTTAAATGCCTCAGATGCCTATTTAACGACCACGCTTGCTGAGGGTTGGGGGCTCGTAATTTCAGAGGCGATGGCGGCTAAAACCCCTGTTATTTGCCCATTAAACACATCTTTGACGGAAATGACCGATATAGGTAAAAGAGCCATCACCTATGAAACGTTTTATCCTGTGATAAATACAACCGACCAAATTATCCGTCAGCAAGGTAATATCGAGGATGTGGCTGCGTGTATTTTAAAATTGGCGGATATGAGATACGATTCAACTAAAGTTAGTTTTTTAGATGCGGCAAATATGTTAAACAATGCCTATCAATGGGCGACAAATCTTACATGGCACGAGTTATCGAAGCGATGGATTGAGTATATCAAGCTGCTATCATAGTCTCTTACTAACCATTTCGATAGGAAAGCCCCAAAGCGTAAAGCAGAGGGGCTTTTCGTTATGGGCGCAAAAAAGCAGCCCGTAAACGAGCGGCTTTTTCACAATACATTTTAAATCAATCTACTTATCTAGTTAATTACTTAACCTTCCAAGCGATGAATACTAAAACGCCTAACATTAAGGCATCTTTGTAGGTCATACCCGCTACTAGTTCTGTGTTAAACATGGCTGTAATTTTTAAGGATTAATAATCTTGACTAACGAAAATAGCATATTATCGAAAAAATAACCAAATTTGTGAGAAGTTGATTGTCAATTTAAAAAAATAATCGTATACCATGCACTCAAATCAAGTCATTATTTGCAAAAATTGCAGTTGGTCATGGCGTAAAGAAGATAGCAATCCTGATGATATGTATGTATGCCATAAATGTGGTTTTGATAATTCACTTTACAAATCAAGCAAAAGTATTAATCAGTTCTATAATGAATTTATAAATTGGTATGATGGAATTTCAGATAAATTGAATGTTTTTGTATCTGTTCCAAATGAGTTTGTTAGACCGAATGATGACATGTCTGAAAATTCTTTGATGTTAGATATTTTTGAAAAAATAGACAAATCGGTTGATGCCAAAAAATATATGCACGAATTTTTGAACATCGTTGATGCCAATCATATCGATTTATATTTAGAACCAATTCCGAGATATAAATACATTAAAGACGAGGGAAAAAAGAAAAAACTTACTAAAGACTATCTTATAAATTACTATAAAAGTTTTGGATTTACTGAAATTGGAAATGGATTTATGGAGAGAAAGAATTCGGGCAACCATGATATAAGGTTTGCAGCGGGCGGATTATTAGCACCCAACGGAAAGAAAAGTAATCTCACGCCTGAGCAGTACAAGCTAGTGCGAACTCCTGAATTTAAAGCATGGTTTGGCGATTGGGAGTCAGACCCTGAAAATGCTAGTAAAGTTGTTGATGAGAATGGAGAGCCAAGAGTTGTTTATCATGGAACACCAAAAGCTATAACCCGTTGGGATGGAACAATAGAACCTGAATTTTATAATTTTAATAAAGAAAAAATTGGAAGTGTAACCGATGAAGGATTTCATGGAAAGGGTTTCTACTTTTCGGTAGCCGAGTCCTATGCTTATGGGTATAGTTATGCTTATGGAGAAGAAGGTTATATATTTAAATGCTTTTTAAATATACGAGAACCATTAATAACTTTTACAAATAAAACTAACATCAATAATTATAATGATGGTGTTTTAGTTTATTCTGAATTTAATGGCAGAAAACATTTGTATGAACTTATGGTAAGAGAATCTAATCAAATCAAACTTGCTGATGGCAGCAATAAGACCTTTGATGCGGGTAATCCTGATGTAAGATTTGCAGCGGGTGGAAATATAAAAAAAGAAAATTTAAAATTAAAAATAAAAAAAATAAAAACAAATACGGATGAAGATGTTGTTTTTTATTTAAAAGATGGAGATGAAGAAATTGGAGATGCTATAACGAGTCATAGTTGGATTGAATGGTTAGAAAAATCAAATGAAAATATAAGTGAATATAAACAATATGAATATTCTGATGAAGAATGGGATAAGATAAAAGATATTCTCAGAAAAAATAATATTCATACTAGAAATGGCGAAGTTTTTGGTAAGCATTGGACATTGGAAAGTCTTGATGTTAATAAAAAATATAGAAGCAAAGGATTTGGTAGGTATTTGATGAATAAAGTAATTGAATATGTTAAAAAGAACGATATGCTTCCTATGCTATTGTGGGCGCAACCTGAGGGAGTAATGTCAAAAAAGAAATTAATTAAATTTTATGAAGGCTTTGGTTTCAAATCTATAGAAAGCAAAAAAGGAATTATGATTTTGCCTAAATCTGAATTTGCAGCGGGCGGATTGTTAGCGCCGAATGGAAAGAAAAGCAATCTTACGCCTGTGCAGTACAAGCTAGTGCGAACTCCTGAATTTAAAGCATGGTTTGGCGATTGGGAGTCAGACCCTGAAAATGCGAGTAAAGTTGTAGATGAGAATGGTGAGCCAAAAGTTATGTATCATGGTTCTCCAAATATAGACATGATAAAAGTATTCAAGTCTACAAAGGGATATGATTATAATTTTTTTACAGAAGATATTCTTGAGGCAAGTAATTATTCAGATAACACTAAAAATATAAAATCGTTTTTTTTAAATTTAAAAAGAACTTTTAATCCTAATAATCTCAGCAAGCAAGAGAAATCAGATAGTAAAAAAATTATTAAGGAGTTGCAAAATTGGTTTATTGAGCATAAAAAAGAAACCGAACCTGATTTTGATTTAGAAGAATCAAAAGAAGCTGTATCAACAAATAAAAACGCAAGCAATTTGCAATATGTTTATGATATTTTAACTAATGAGGAGGATAATTGGATTTTGTTGGAGCATTCTAAATTTCAAGAATATATTAAAAAAAATAATTACGATTCATTTATAACAAATGAAGGTGGAGTTGAAAATGCTGCGGTATATAATTCTAATAATATTAAACTCGCCGATGGCAGTAATACGACCTTTGATGCGAGCAATCCTGATATACGCTTCGATATTGGCGGCACTGTTGACAACGGTGTTGCTGAGGTGTTTAAAAGTTTCTTCGAGTACTTCTTTCACAGCGACATTTTTAAATTCTTAAATTTAAGAAAGGCAGATTACGTTTTCAATCAATCAGGGCACGAGTATGTTATTTATCGACACGAGCCTTTCACCAATGTAGAAAAAGTTAAGATTGGTAGATTCATGCAGCCATTTTTCGATGTATCAAAAAAACCATTATACGCCATGCATTTTGATAGCTACAAAATTGAAGGTGGAAAAATTATTATTAAACTCAAGCATGCATTTGCGGGCGGAGGAAGAATAAGTCCATCACGTTTAATGATTCCAAATGTTAGAGGCGGTTGGACAAAAGAAAAAATACTTCGATACTTGAAATCTAATGGTTCTGATAACATTACTACTTACACGCTTGCAAAATTTATTTCTGATTTAGATAGTTGGGAAGAATTAAAAGACAGATTGTATTATCATGGCACTACAAACTCTATCGAAGGAGGTTTGAAGCCATCAATATGTTTTTCAGAAAGGGTAGCTGAACGTCAAGGAGGCGGAGGATACGGAGATAGATATTGGGGCATTTCTTTAACAAAAAGAAAAAGAACTGCTGAAAGTTTTAGCGGCTTTTCGGGAGGAGTACAAATATATCCTGTATTGTTAAAAAAAGATGCTAGAGTTATTGTAAGAGAAGATTTACAAGATGCTTCTGAAATTGAGGATATTATTGTTGAATTGTACGACAGAGGTGTGGATGCAGTTTGGATTGGAGGTGGCGAAGAAGAGCTTGTAGTTGTAAATCCTGAGAGTATAATGCTTTATAAAAAAGGAAGTCAATATTTTTCAGTTTACGGCGGGTTTAAATCACAACAATTGACAGATGAGCAGATAAAAGAAATATATGAAAAGTCCAAGTTGGATTGGGAAAAATATTATAAAGAGTACAACGAAAAACAAGGCAAAGAAGCTAGGCAAGAGTTTTTAAGTTCAATAGAGCCTTTTAAATTTAAAGATGGCGGCGTAACAGAGACAGATTCTTTTAAAAAATGGTTTGGTAATAGTAAAATAGTTGATGAAAAAGGAAGCCCGATGATAGTTTATCACGGCTCACCCAAAGGTGATTTTAATATATTCGAAACTGATATTTCAAATAACAAATCTAATCATCCAAGTCAGGGATTAGGTTTTTTCTTTACCCCTTATAAAGATTTAGCAGAACAATATAGCCAAAGAAAATTACATAAACATCAAGAAGGCAAAAACAAAGAAGCGAAAGTTTTTGAATGCTACTTATCAATAAAGAATCCATTGAATATAGAGTATTCAGAATATTATAAATTAACTGAGAAAGATGGTTTTGATTCAGAAAAAATGAAATCAGAATTAATTGATAAAAATTATGACGGTATCATTGTTGGCAATGAAGAAATAATAGCATTCTATCCAAATAAAATCAAACTCGCCGACGGTAGCAATACGACCTTTGATGCGAGCAATCCTGATATAAGGTTTGCAGCGGGCGGAAAAGTAGATGAGTTAAAGGGTAAAATAAAAATATATCCTAGCGGTACTTCATTGATAGATTTTTACAAAAAAGAGTATTTTGTAGGAACTATTACAATTATTTTTGACAAAGTTGAAAATCTGATAGTTGCTCCCATATTGGTGAGTGGCAAAAAAAAGAAAGATTACTTAAAAAGTGCAGAATACAAAGATATAATTGATGCTTTAAAAAAATATGACATTAAGCCATCTGATAAATTGAACTACATAGAACAAATAGATGTAAATGAAAGTGATAGGGGTAAAGGCTATGCTTCAAATATGTTAAAACAAACTTTAGATTTTTACAAAGAAGAAGGGGATAGGTACTTGATGCTAAGTGTTGGTTCTGATAATACCGAAAAATCACTAAACGACGCTCAATTAACAGATTTTTATAAAAGGCATGGATTTGAATTATTAGAGCAGAGGTCTTTGATGATTATTGATTTAACTAAGCACATCATTTACGCAGCGGGAGGAGCAGTAGAAACCAATTTGAAAGATGTAATTGCGCTACTTGAAAGATACCAATTTAGGGATACTAAAACTCCAATCAAAGGAGGCTTCCTCAGCTTTGTCAATAAAACAAAAGTTAATGGCAATGATGTTACATGCTTTATTGATACTAAAGAAAAAGCAATAGTGTTAGATAGTCAATATGGGTTGAAGCAAATAGGGTATGACTTAAAATTTATGGAAGCATATTTTAAGAAAAATAGGTTAAAGCAAAATGAATTTAAAGATGGCGGCAGAATTGATTATGGTGAAAACGAAGAGTTAAACAATCAAATCCTTGCAGCTGCTCAAATAGATAAAGAAGCTATTGCAAAAGCTACATCACTAATTTTTGAAGATGCGGGCTATCATAGAGGTGAGCTGAGAAGTAAATCAGATTATTTACAACAAGGATATTACGGCGATAATATGGGAACGGGGTACTATTTTATTTCCGACCCAAAAGAAGTTGTAAGAGGTGGCTCGGCAAAATCAAACCCTAAAGAATTTAGAATAGTTGATTTTAGTAAGTATCGTTTATTCAGAGCTACGGATGCTAATACCTATTGGGGAACAAAATATGCTCTCAAGGAATCATATAGAGATTTATGTAGAGGAGAGTCTGCAAAAAGTGTGCTAGATGAAATACTAAAAAATCGTAACGTAGAATGGGGGCTGAAAAATGTAATTAGGGAATATAGAGGTGGTGAAGAAGCACAATATTTAAAATCTCAGATAAATAAACTTGAACTATACTTAGATAATGTAAAAAATAATCGTGAATGGGAACAGTGTAATAAAGAAATAGATGAAGCAAAAAAAGAATTATCTGAAGTAGAAAAAGTTGGATTTGATACTGTCTTAGCTGAATTGTTTGAAAAGTACGAAAAAGAAACATCTGATAAGGATTGGTTTCAATCAGAGCGATTTGAGACTTTAATGTTAAAGGCTTTAGGATACGAAGGCATCGATGCTAGAAATATTAAAAATGAATTTGGAATGGCATCGCCCGATTCATTTTCAGAAGGTAGCGTTATTTTCGATTTAAAGGATGGTACAGTCAAGACTTTAACTCAGGCATACATAGAAGCCAAAAAGAAAAACAACAACCCTGAATTGGTCGCTATTGTCGATGAGGCACTAGAAAAAGTAAATACTCAAGTAGTTTACTTGAATGGAGGTTTGACAGATGCTATCGAGCATTGCTTCGAAAATTTATTGACCAATGGAATTGTAATTACCGCTCCTAAGGAATCTATTGCTTTGGTGTTGTATAATACAGGGGGACAGCAAAGAAGTAGGTCTTTATACGATACTGCTTTGGTTACACGATATTTAGGCATCAATGCTGCGGCATTTTTTATAGACAAGTTCGATAAAGGTTGGTACGAAAACTTTACCGAAAAAGAAATTGACGAACTTTCTAAATTTAAAAGAATTATTATCATCAATCAGAACGAAGTTTGTTTTGATAATGGAGAAAACCATGCTGCGGGCGGATTAACTTACAAAAAAGAATATAAACATGGCGGCGGCGCTTACAATACAGTTGTTAATAATGTAGAGGTAAGTATCCAAAAGCAATATGGTACAAATACTTGGGTGGCTCAGAGCGTAAATGGAGAAATTGATATTGAAAAAGAAACGCTAGGTGATATTAAGAGTTATCTAGAAAGTCTTGATGAAAATTTTAAAATAAAATATGATTCGGGCGGAACTGTTAGCAATATCAATAATTTCAAAAATTTATTTTTAAAACATGGCTTCACCGAAGAAGATTTGTCATTTTTAGAAAACGAAAAAAATCAATTTAAAGAAAGTTATTTTGATGGAATAGAATTTTTCGATGATGAAACATTAATTGTTTACAGAACATTAGCATTGCCAAAAGAGATTGCTGATAATTTTATTAAGTTAAATAAAAATGAAGTAGAACAAGGTATAGGTGAATATTGGACTCTAAATAAAAAGTTGGCTTGGTCAATTTGGGGAGGCGGGCATTATGACGAAGAAACTTTCGATGTACTGTGTACAGGACATTTGAAATTAAAAGATATTGATTGGGATATGATGGATTATGCATTCAATGACGACATTTATCATTTTTCAAACGAAAGCGAAATAAGAGGAGTCAAAGGTGGAAAAACTATCAAAGTAGTAAAGTGCAACTACATAACTGAAAACCATGCTGCGGGCGGAACAGTTGACGAAATAAAATGGACAAGAGTTCCTCAGGTGAAATTTTATGGAAGCGGCAATTGGATTGTAAAAAAATATAAAGATTGGAGGTTGTATAGGTCTTATGATTATGGGGAAGATAAAAGAATAAGCTTAGAAAAGGGAGGTGAGCATATTGGTAATTTTTATACTCAAAAAGAAATCGATAAATATATAAAAATGTGGGAAAGAGTAAATCCATCTTAAAATCAATAATTTTAAATTTAAAAAATATGAATCAGAAAGCATACCAAGCTCTAAAGCCAATTTCGCACATCGCAGATGGTGACGAATATTTACTATGCGAGAATGTTTTAGACTTACACGGGAGGCATACTTGTCAACGTTTCATACTTGTACGGAACTTAGGTGAAGAGCCCAATCAAATTGATAACACAACCTATAACCTAGTAGTGCTACAAAGTACAACAGACAATAAATCAGCTTCTCAGCACAGACCTAATTCCATCATACAGCGTACACGCAAGTATATCCTCAAAAATGGCAAGCTCTACAATGTGGCTGCGCCCGCAGAAGCTGCGAAAGTTGGTTTGGATGAAATTTATGTTGGTGATGAGGTAGATTTTGGTGGTAAGACCTATCAGGTAGGTGGATTATCTGATTGTCGCAGCAAGGTGAGAGTGAAATCAGGCGAAGAAGAGAATTTTTTCGGCATAGATGAGTTCATGGACAAAGGAATCTTAAAATCCAAACGCTAATCTTAAATTTAAAAACATGGAAAGTAAAGTAGGTGGCTTCCTCGTAGGTAGGAAAAACGGTAAAATATATTTACACAATGATGGCAGCAAAGGTGGTTTCTTAGTTGGTAGGAGGCACAGCGAAGGTGGCATTGATGGTATCAACAAGGGTACGGGGCAACCTATCGAGGTCGAGACAGGAGAGATTGTAATAGCCAATAATGCCATTCAATCCAATGATAAGAAAGAGTTCGATGGCAAGCAGATGACCAACAAAGAAATTTTATCGAGCCTTAACGTAGATGGCGGTGGCGTAGCTTTCAAAGAAGGTGGCGATGTCGAAAAAGCCTACAAGAACGATTCGTCCGCTGTTAAAGACGGGGCGGGGCAACCATTGCAATACGAAGGTGGCGAAGCTATTCTCACTAGAGGCGCTGTTTCCAATCCAAAAAAATACAATTACAAGGGACGAGAGATGACCACAAGGGAAATAGCTTCCGATATAAATGTGGAAGGTGGCGGGGTATCTTTTGCCGAAGGTGGCGATGTTCCCGACAAAATAATATGTCGTTGCAATAACCTTGAAGTCGGGGGAACTACCTATACTCCGAATGATTTTATCACACTTTCTGAAAAGGAATATCAAGAGCGCCGTTTAATCGATGGCATTGAAAAAGAAAGGAAAGACCACTTCTATACCTTAGCCAAACTCAACTCAGGAGCGATTTCTATAGAACAGGCGCTCAGAGAAATTGCCGCTACAGAAATGATGCTTGAGCCTGAATACCCATATTGATTTAGCGTTGACAATCAAAATAGCGAATAGTTTATGTATAGATACAAAAATATCTACCTTTAGCGTAATTTTTGTCTCCTTTAGAAAATTCTAAATTTAAACTCTTCATAAAATGGCAATCAATAGTAAAGTAGCTGCGGCAAAAAAAGCAGTGAAGCCAAAAAGTAAAAAGACTTGGGCTGATAATCAAAATCCGCCTCAAAGCAAATCTTACAAATCCGCCGCAGATGCGCTTGTAAAAGCAAAGCCTGTAGGTTGGAGATGGACAGAATTAGGAGCTGCAAGATTAGGTAAAACATTGAGCAAGAAGCCTTCTACTGCTGATATTGAAAAATATAAAAGCAAGGTATTTACTAAGAGCGGCGTAGAACACCGTTACTTGTACAGCGAAGCTCGTGCCGATAAATCTGATAACAGCCAAAAAACAAAGCTGAAAACAGGCGGTAGAACCAAGCTCGTAATACCTTCAGGTCAGAATCCTCCACAAAGCAAATCATACAAAGAAGAAACAGATAAAACTGTTGCTGCCAAGCCTGTGGGTTGGAGATGGACATCTTATGGAGCACATAAATTAGGCGAGAATGAAGAGGTAAAACCATCTGCGGATGATATTGAAAAATACAAAAACAAAACATTCAAATTGCGTGGTGTTAGTGTTCGTTATTTATATCCTGAGCGTAGGATAGATAAGTCTGATACTAACAGGAGAAAAAAATTTGATGAAGGCGGATACATGGCTCGTGGCGGACAATCTGCTGCTCAAAGCCCAAGCTATCAGGAAGCTAGAGATAAGCGTGTGCATGCTAAACCAATAGGATACAGATTCACTGATAAGCGTGCTGCTAGACTTCATGAAAGCCCTTATGAAAAGCCTACTGCTGAACAAATTGAAAAGTATAAGGATAAAGGAGTTTATTGGGAAAACAGAATGGATAAATCCGATAGAAATTATACAAGAAAATTTGAAGAAGGTGGTGTAGAAGATGAATTAGAAATTGAATCGAGCGAATTTCATCCTGTAGGTCTTAATGAAGGTGAAAAATTAAGAGTATTGTCTGTAGATGTTACTGTTCATGAAGATGACCATGAAGAAGGTGAAGGAAAACAAGTTAATTGGTGGGCGTTACCTGAATACAAAGGAGAAGTTCTGAATGGAGATGGTGTTTTGTGGTTCTTAGAACATCAATTAAGTTTAAGCGGAAACAAAGAAGATTATATTGTTATGGATAATACCATTCGTTACGACGAATTGATAGATGCCGATATTATTTCTGCGAGCGAATCAGAAATTGAGCGTTGGAAAAAAGGTGAGCTAAAATTATATAATGCACATTACTGCATAAGATTTGATGCTGTTACCGAAAGACCTATTACTGAAGAAGATTTATCTGCTGAAACAGGTATTGGCGTTTATCGTGTAGGTGGTGTGACTCAATCTGCGGCTGAAAATCCAAATTACAGAGAAGATATAGATAAAAGATACGAAGCAAAACCCGTTGGTTGGAGATTCAAAACAAGATTCGCAAGAAGAAAAGGAATAGAACCATACAGAAAACCAACTTTAGAAGAAATTGAAAAATGGAAAGACAAAGGTATTTACTATGAAATCCGTTTTGACAAATCTGATAAGAACTTCAAAAGGAAGTTTGGTGCGGGCGGAGATGTATCTTCTAATGAAAAAATAAAATTCTACGATATAGTGAATTTTATTGATGACTTTGAATACGATGGAGACCCAACTGATTTAAGGTTGCATAGTACAGATAGATTTAATTGGGGTGCTGACAATAAAAAAGAATATGAAGAAGCTCAAGAAGAAATAGATGATATTGAATATAAGGGTAATGGTTGGAAGATTTATGCTACTTGTGATGTTAGTAGTTATGCATATTGGATGAAACAACAGGAAGAGCAAAATTATATCCAAATAAGTGTACGATTTACTAAAAAAGAAATAGAAAAAAGCGAAGTGCAAAAATTGAAAACTGCATTAAGAAATGCAATTTCAGATGCAGAAGATATTACCAACCGACATGATTATGACCCACAAAATTCTTCAGAATATATGGCTCGTGGTGGACAATCTGCGGCTCAAAGCCCAAGCTATCAGGAAGCAAGAGACAAGCGTGTGCATGCCAAACCAATAGGTTACAGATTCACTGATAAGCGTGCTGCTAGACTTCATGAAAGCCCTTATGAAAAACCTACTGCTGAACAAATTGAAAAGTATAAGGATAACGGAGTTTATTGGGAAAACAGAATGGATAAATCCGATAGAAACTATACAAGAAAATTTGAAGAGGGTGGTATGGAAGATGAAGAGTATGCTCGTGGCGGAAGTCCTAAAATAGCCAACCGTGATTCAAGAAGCTACACTGAGAATCGTTATGATTTCAAAGGAGCTAATTTAGAAGGTAAAACTTTGGAGAATGGTGATTATGTAGTGCTTTCTTACGGCTACTATCCAATATGGTTCTACAGCAACGATACAAACAAGTGGTATGGTAATGCAAACGGCTTCTCCATGACAACTAAGAAGCAGATTTCGCAAAGCAGACCTACATACGATGCCACTATCTTGCAGAGAGCAGAATTAGAGGATGTTATGCGTAGGAGCTCACTTGGAACACTCTACGAAGAAGAAAAAGCAGACGACAACGAACCGAACGTTTAAAAAAAATAATCTAACAGGACAGCGCCTTCGGGCGCTTTCTTAAATTTAAGTATATGGCTAAATTCCTGTATCGTTTTCACGAAGAAAGAGGCGAAGCGCATTTAAGCGTTAGCGATGTGGACGATGTTACCGTATGGCAAGTTAATTATCCCGATTACTACGAAGATGAAAACGGAGAGATGACTGAGAACTCTACCATCTTCGATGACGGGTATATGAAAAATGCTGATGATATTTCAGGTCTTGAAAAATACCTGAAAGAGATGGGTGTTCTTCAAGCTAACGATGTCATCACAGATGATGAATCTGATATGGACATTGATGAAGAAAACGACGATGCAGAGGAAGAGGCATATAAATACGGCGATGATGTTATCGAGTTTACTATCCCATCATGGGCTGTATCTACATTAATAAATGGCGATAGCTCAGGATTAGAAGATGAGGATGAAGAGAAACTAGATAAGTTCACAGAAAGAACTGTGAGAGATTATGGCAATGCTAATTTCATGCTGCCTAATGACGAAGATTTAGAATTAGGATTTAAAATCTCTAATGATATTGATGGATTAGGTAGTGATTGCGTGATGCTATTACTCAGACCTAGCAAGCAAGGATTTGCCTCAGGTGGCACAACCGATTCTGCTGTTTTCGGAAGATTCATGACATCTGAAATCAAGCATGTTATTTCATTGAAAAAAGTAGCTGAAAAAAAGCGTGCTATAAAAGCGTGGTTAGCAAACATGGATAGCTATGTAGGCGATGATATTCAAAAAAGAATTACTACTGATAATTTGAAATACGCTCTTACGCAAAAGAAAGCATCTGAAATAAATGCTACCTTAAAAACATCTTTGAATGCTTTAAAGGATGAGTCAGGTTCATTTGCTGATGGCGGACATACAGATAGCGAGCATGTAATGGCTTCAGGAGGTACTACGGGCAAGATTGTTGTAGATATTGAAGATGGTAAAATTTACATTCTTAATATGACTGCATATAATGCCGCTACGCTTAACATAATGCGCAAGGTTCAATCCGAATATATTGGCTATGCTTCTGCTCAGGTAACAAAAGATTATATTAAGAAAGAGCTTGAGAGCCGCATACATTTCGATGGTAAAGATGCAACTGCCGAAAACAAGGAGAGAGCACTTAATACATTGACATTAGATATTGCTTCAAAATCTTTAGGTCATAAAGGATATTTTGCTGCGGGTGGTTCAATTGAAGAAGGTAACAAAGAAATGATTTTGAGCAACGTAAAAGCTATTAAACATCATTCCGAAGAAATTGAGCCATTAATAAATAAAGGTGTTGAAGTAGAAGCATGGGTAAATGCAAAAGCACAAAGAGCAGCGACAGACCTTTCTGATATTACTCACTACTTGGATGGTAGGCAAATGGCTCATGGTGGCTACATGGCTAAAGGTGGTCAAGTTGTACACAAAGAATATGCAATTGAATATTATAAAGATGATTCTCTAATACAACCTACAAAAGATGAAAAATTAAAATGGGAAATATATGGATTACCAAATGGTATTGTAAAGAAAGAACAATATTTTGAAACAATAATTGATGAATTTAATGGTAAAACAAAAAAAGAAATTGAAGAAATATTAAATAAAAATATAAGTATTGGTAAATATAATTATTTAGGTCATAATCCGAATTTGCAATTAGTTTTTAAAGATAAAATGTTTCATGGTGGCTACATGGCTGAGGGTGGTATGATTTATAAGATGGCAAATAATATGACTGATGCTGAATATGAAAAAAAACTAAGCAGTCTAAATGAAAAACAAAAAAATACTTACGAATCACTTGTTCGATTAGGTGATAGCCCAAAACTTGCATTAGCTACTACTTTATTAAGTAATGAAGTAAAATGGAGTGATGAAACCATAAAAGCATATACTATGTCTGATGGTGGCTACATGGCTAAAGGTGGTGGGATTGAAGATAAATTTACAGGTAAAAATTCAAAAGAGGTTTGGAATGATTTGGATTTCTCAACTAGAGCAAAAGTATTAGAATATTTATTTTTAAAAGAAAATAATAAGGCTAATCAATATTATGATTCATACAATTCTTTAAATGAACTTTCATATTATGATTGGGATAAATTACCAAAAAACATAAAAAATGAAATAGAAAATTTTGAAGATGGCGGATACATGGCTAGAGGTGGCAAAGCAGACGAGTATCAAACTTACCACGATACACTTTCAGGGGTATTAAGAGAGGCTGATAAATTCGTAGAAAATAGAGGATATACTTTTGTTGACGAATCATATTCTCCCGATGTTACCAATGGCGGAATACCATATGGACATACTGCAAAAGTTACAAGAGGTATTCAGAAAGAAGGTAGGAAGAAGCAAGACGTTCTTATTCTTGCAATTTATAGAATGGATAGTGGCAAATACGAATTAACCATGTACACGTCTTATGAGCATGGCGGTTCTCTTGACGAAAATACATTTGATATTAAAAAATCTGTAAATGATTTTGTAGAAACGCTCAATAAAAAGTATTCTGATTCGTATTTATTCACAGTAACTTTTGCAAATAAGTATGCAAAAATATTACACCAACCCATAGTCAGAGGAGAGTTAGTAACAGGCAAAGCAACTTGGGGTTTCGTTGTTTTAGAGAATGATACCGATAAAGGATATTTTGAAGGTGATTTATTAAAGGCTGCGGGAGCAAGTACACCCGCAAAAGGCGCAAGGGGTAATATTCTTAATGGTACTGCACAATATGACAAATACAGCCCTCAATATGGTAAAGGATGGAGGTCAGAAGGCGGACGCACTTTAGGAAATTTAATTTTCGAAGCTGAAACTAGAGGCGGAAAGTATTGCATGAAAGTATTTAAAAGCGGCAATGGATATGAAGTTGAAAAATATAAAAATGGTAATAGTGTAGGTTTTGGTGGATATAACAACAAAGAAACTTTAACAGAAGCAATTAATTACGATATTGATGGTAGCTCCAAAATAGATAACATTAATTATGAGGTAAAGCTAAATTCTGAAGGCATTAAAATGCTGCCTGTAAACAAAACAGAACATCCATTATCACGCAAGCAGATAAAAGAAAAGCTAGGTCATACTAGCGGATATGCTGCGGGCGGCACAATTGAATCTAAAGTAAAAAATAGAATCAAGGATGCATTCGAATTGCCTTTACAAGTTGCTATATATGTTCCATCTACAAAGGAGAAGAATGTTATTGTAAGCAGAAGAGAATTTGAAAAGAGAATTGATGAAGTAGAAAAATTCCTTGCGCAAATATTTGGCGGCTTCAGTGCTGTTAAAGTAGAAGGAGGATTTGAATCTTCAGATAAAGGTCTTGTACAGGAAGATGCTGTTCGTGTAGTTGCTTTTGCAAGCAAAGAAAACGAGCATGGAACTACTTTCGATAAATCTTTCCAAGAGCTTATCGAGCATGTTAAAAATTGGTGTACTGATTGGTCACAAGAGAGTATTGGCGTTGAATTTGAGAATGATTTATTCTATGTAGATGCCAACACAAAATATGCTGAAGGTGGAACTACGCCTGAGCAAAAAGTAAAAGTATTTGAGAAGTGCCGTATCACTATTAAGGATGTTGATATGGGTGGCGATACTGTGTACAAAGGTGACCATTGGATTAACAAAGAAATGATTGCCAAAATGAGCAATAAAGAAATTGGAGATGCTATTGCAAAAAAATACGGGCTTGATTACGGAAATACTTTTAAATATACTATAGTTAAAACAGGCGAGACTAGAGAGAAGTTTGAAGAAGGTGGTATGCCCGAATCATTCAATATCGATAGCTTCTTGAAGCATGTTTATCCTGATACTAAAAAGATATTGCTCCGTAATGGCTTGGTGATTGCAGAAGATTTTTCTGTTACTGATGGAGGTACTACTGATTATACTCATTTTCCATTTGTAATGCATTCAGATGGCAAGGCGGCGATTGTCTCTCTTAATTATGTAGATAATATCGAAGATAATTTTGGTGACATCACTTACAATTTGAATGATATGACAATTGATGTTTCATTCCCTCAGTGGGATGTTGCTGACAGTGGTTCATATGAATATGAGTTGCATGAAGATGGAGGTCAGGTAAGTAGAAATAAAGAGATTGCAAGCATCATCCTACAGCAAATAGGGGGTATGAATAGGCTGCATATGATGACAGGAGCTTACAATTTCCAAGCGCTTAAAAATGGTGTGTCATTTAGAATTAAAAATGCTAAAGCGAACTACATTAAAATTGTTTTGAATGGCAAAGATTTATACGATGTAGAAATCGGAAGGATTCGTGGTAATTCATACAATGTTGTTTTCTCTGAAAATGATGTTTATAATGAGGAATTAAAATCTACCATTGAAAAAAATACAGGGATGTATTTGAGCCTTGCTAGTGGCGGATTGAATGTAGGTCGTATGTACAAAAACAAAGAAGGAAAAATAATTCGTTACGTTGGTAACAAGGATACTGATAATGGAATATTCATTGCACAAGATGGTAAGTATGAAAGTATTCCATTTTCTGAAGTAAAATTTGAAGAAGGCGGTATCAATGAACAAGCGGGCGAAGATAGAATTGCTAAGGAGTTGTATGACCCATACACAAGCGGCAATCCAAACGGCGGATATTATGCGGGAATCAGATACAAAGGATTCTTGCATGACCATAAAATTTGCGATACAAGAGAAGAAGCTGTAAAGTGGTTGGATGATTACGACACAAAAGCGATTCAAACACCTCACAACGATGAGGCAGCACTTTCTAAATTTAAAAACTTACTCAATGGTGATGAGTTTGCTAAAGGAGGTACTTTACATGAAAAGATGAACTACATATTTAAAAAATATAGAGGACATAAAAATGAGGACGGTACATATTTGGAAATAGAAAAGATAGGAAATGATTCAGATGGTAGGATACATGTAACAAGTCCTTATTGGAATACTCTTTCTGAGATTAAAAAGATAGAATTTGATAATGATGCCATACTTCAAAAGGTAAAAGATAAATATGTATTAATTAGCAATAAACCTTATGGATATATGGCTAAGGGCGGTAAAGTAAAAGATGAGCCTGTAATTCGTCAATACTTCGAAGATGAGGCTTTTGAATATGCTAAAGGCGGCACAGTAGTAGGAAATAAAATTTATTTTACAGAATCAGAAGTTAAAACATATTTGAGGCAAAAATTCGATACTCAATTAAAATATAATTTAGATGGTTTTGCTAAAAAATATTATGCTATCAAATATAATGCTAGTAAAAAAATATGGGAAGAGTATGGAAAATATCCTATGAATGAAAAAAATTACAAGGGAGAATTATCTGAAGATGAAGTAAAGAAGAAATTGAGGCATGCGTTCAGAGTAGGATTAGAGTACAATTTAAAAAGTGCGGCTGAAATCTTTAATGTAAAATATGATGATAAAGAAAAAAAATATTATCATTCAGTAGTTAAAGCTCCCGATGGAAGTATTCAGGGATATGCTAAAGGCGGCACAGTGAAAGATATTCCATTCTCAAATTCAAACCTATACTTACATGGTGAAGGTGTTGATTCAAACGGAAA
>Ga0214193_1000073_pt1 | contig 28902 bp, 39 predicted proteins | sample TroBogEpilimnion_10_FD_153031 | JGI IMG/M metagenome (GOLD analysis project Ga0214193, IMG submission 153031) | Freshwater microbial communities from Trout Bog Lake, WI - 05AUG2008 epilimnion | ecosystem: Environmental > Aquatic > Freshwater > Lake > Epilimnion/Euphotic zone | place: Trout Bog...
TGCGTCATTCATATGATCGTAACCACTATCCTTGTCAGGCTGTACTGTGCCTTCTTTGTAAGTGTGTCGTTCTAAACTCTCGATAGTGTATTTACACTGATTGGCGATAAAGAGGTGTCTTTTACCGTCAGAACCGCATAGTCTAGAATTCACAGCGTTTATTCTATCTCGCACCTGAGTGTGGCTGTTGGGTGCCTTGACAACGAATCCATTATTACTGAGGATGCTGAGGTCAGTTGCTCCTCCTGCTGATGTCTTACGCTGTCTTGCGGCTGGATCAGGATAGACCCAGATTCGACTCTTTGGATATCTGCTTTTAAGCTCGTCCGCCATCTCCTGCGTGTTGCTACTGAACATTCTAATTTCGTCGACAATATAGAGATCATCGTTTCTCCTTATGGCTATTACAGCACTCATTGGATCAATGTTAAAGTCCATACCCACATAGATGACATCTGTGTTTACACTTTCAGGCATTGTGTAGGTATTCGCCAGGCGATCAAATGCGTAATAGATACGACCACTGTAAGTTTCAAAGGTGGCCATAAACTCTTGACGAAACTGTCGCTCATCTAGATCACGCATAGCGGCATCTATTTCAGCTTTTGAAACTTGTCCGCCATCTATGGTTGTGTATTGAAAACTCTTCCAAGCGTCGGGAAACTCCTGCTCCATTTGATACAGTTCATAGGCCCAGTTAGTGATACCTTTGGGAGTACCAATGAACATAGCTCGGCCTTCACGGTCAGCCAATGTAGGGCGTAGCACTTCAAAGAACGCTTCTGGATCTACATCGGCAAACTCATCCATAATGAGATAATCTAATCCCACACCACGCAAGCTGTCTTCATTGTCTGCGCCTTTAAGAGCTATGATTGATCCATTTTTGAGCAAGATGCTGAGTTCGCTTTCGTTAGCTTTACGAATCCATTTGAGATCGGTTAGTTTGTTTTTGAGCTTGCGCCAAACAATCATCTTGGCCTGTTTGTATGTGGGAGCCACATACCAAACTTCTTGCTCAGGTACCCGTGCGTGATAGCACAATTCGCGAATAGCCAGGTGAGTTTTTCCAAAGCGCCGACCTGCTACAACAACCTTAAACCTATGGCCATCATTCGCGATAGTTTGTTGTGGAACGCTTAATGTCATCAGTGGAAATATCGGATTATGGTTTCGAGATGGCCGAATACAAGGCTTATTAAGGTAAGAATCGCGCCTCCTAGCCACATACCTTTATTTTTGAACAACATCAGTTCATCCAACTGTTTCATAACTTTGGCGTGGTCTCGGGCATTTTCTTCACGATAATCATCCAACTGTTTCATCATCTTGGTATGGCTATCGTCGAGACAATGTTTAAGATCATCAATACCTTCTTTGAGACTGTCTACTTTTGTTTCAACTACCGCAATGCGTTCAGGTATAGTGGCCATAAATTAAAGGTCGTTGTCTGACCAGGGTAAAGGAGCGTTTGCGGCTGAATCCTGGGGACTGTCGCTTTGGCCCAAGATGTTTTTGCCCAGCCAAATCAACATAGTGGCATTACCGCCCATTGCCACTTTGAGTTGTGCCGCTCTTAAACGGCGCTTAAGTTCCGCGCGGCCTTTTGCTATATAATCCGCAAAGTTGTATTTTAGGGTATCAGGTTTAACTTGAAACCAATCACTCATTTCTTCTAGGGTACAGCCCATAGCGGCCAGCTTCCATACTTCATCAGGAGGTACAACCTTTTTGGTAGCACCTCTGCCCACTACTAGGCCTTCTCTAGTAACTGTTCCCCATTTTGGTTGTTGTCTAGCTTTATATTCCCACTTGGGATATTCTTGCTCTTTGGGAGCCTCAGCCGGGATCTCACACTCGCAGTCCAGTTCGTGTGAGCATTCCGGGTTATTGATTTTGGGATTTGGTGGGGTCGCTATGATGCCCCCGCTGTCTATTGTGGCCATATTGTATTTAACAAGAAGCTCAAAATACTTGTAGAAAAGCGGGTTAATTGTTATAATCATTACATAGCAACAACGCTATATCATATAACAGAGGAGAATAATATGATTTCAAAAGAGCAAATAGATAGAATAGTAGACGCAATTGAAGGTGTAGCAGATCAATCGATAGGTAACACAGATATTCCAGAAAATGTCGATTTAATGTTAAGTTGGATTGTAGAAATAAGTAAAACTTTAGAAAGAATAGCAATAGCTTTAGAAAAGAAATAAAAAAAGGGGAGGCAACTCCCCGATTTATTTGGCAGTAGAGTAATCTGCTCCTCGCTTCCGGGGGTAAGTGCCAAGACCCCTTTTATTTCGGCTGTTTTAACAACAAATGGCCTATGGCTTCACTCAATACCTGTTCATTTTGTTGTAGTTGTTTGATTGTCTGTTGCTGTTGGTTGATAGTTCTAGTATCTGAATGATGCTGGGCCTGTAGGGCTCGCATTTGTTCTTCTAATAGATTAATGCGTACATTGTTCTGTATCAACATATCATAGGGATCTATATTAAACTGTATCATAGTCCTGCTCCAGAATAATTTCATAAGCGGTATCATAAAATAGTCTATTCCAACGCTCTATGGGAGCTAGGGCAAAGTCTTTGAGTGATCCGTCTTTTTTCTTGCCACCAGCTTCTGATAACAAGTCACTGATAATAGTATATATGGTTCTCGGGCGATTAAAGCCCTTTAGACGCTGAGTGGCTAGATGTTCCCATACTAGATCACCTTCTATCACCGAGGCAAGTTCTTCTACACACAATTTAATGTGGGCACATAATAAGGCTCTTTGTTCCCGTGATTGTTGTACATAAGTGGTACTATAGGTCACGCCATCTCTTGGGGGCATTTTGAATAGATTTTTATATAGTATTCTCATAGGCCCTCGGGATTGTGTTTGCTTTTGTACTTGCGGGGTAAGCCCTTGGCGGCCCATACTCGTCTACTGTTGGCCGCTTGTCTTTGGCAATGTTCAAGACGGGTTACCAAAATGATATTGTCCTTGCTCCAACTGTCGGACCAATCCTTGCGGGTCATACACAAGCTGTCTCTATCTCTACCTCTATCTGCCCAGTAGCCATTCCATATCGTGAAATAGTCTTCAAATTCCAATTCCCAAGGTTCTTCTCTGAATTTGGCCTGTGCCTTGGCCTTGAGGAACGGTATGTACATTTGGTGTTTGTACTCATCTGGACCACATATCCATACGTGCGGTCTGGGTCCTCTTCCGCCTTTTCTTAATCCTTTGTTTGCCGCCATATTTTTTCTCCTTTAATATATTTATATGAAAGCTGTAAATATGGTTGAAAATAGACTAATCTTCGTAGCTACAGGGATCCACTTCATCTTCGTGCTGACTTAAACGCAATTTTAATGTGGCAATGTTCTGTTCCAATTGTTCGCGTTCTCGTTGACGATTAAGTCTTATGCGTATATGGGCAATACATTCAGCCACTTGTTCACCTGTGTAGTTGGCATAAACCTGTTCCATAATTGTTAATAGTTCTTTATTCAAAGCAATCTCCATATCTTAAAATGGCCAGTGTATAAGTTTTACTACCTCTTAATATAAAGAAACACTGGTAATCTTCTCTATATTCGCAGTCCGGGGCTTGATGAAGCCAATTGAGTTCTACTCCGTGAGCAATCACACGCATAAGATCCAAGCGGGCGTATTCATACTTCATTGGTTTGTAACAATTCAACGGCTTGCTTACTGAGCCATTGTATGTGTTTATCGCAAGTGATACATCTCAAAGCCGCATAGTGTTTGCTGGGTGGCCGACATAGATGAATGCTAGTAGGATGGTTGTCGTGTTTGGTTATTCTAGTTATTGGCATATGGCTTTCCAACAAATATCACAAAATCTATCAATTGACAATTTCTTTTTTCCATTAAACACCCAAGTATATTTCTCATCATCCTCTTCATATCTTGCTGGATAAACATTATCATTAAGAATAAACCAAGCCTTAAGCGGAGATCCATCATTGATTTCAATTAAATTGATTTCTCTAATTTGTTCGGTAACAGCAAGAGTTTCATACATACGACTAAAATTAATCTTAGCCCTAGCGCCCGATCTCACAATCATAGTTAAGATGGCATCATATGCTCTATGTTCTGTGGGCATCCTGGGTTCGGATTTATCCCAAGTACCATATAATCGTCGATCCAATATTTTAATGCCATTGGTATAGGCCACATCATATTGTGCCATAAGTCTATTGGTATCTCGCCAAACATTAAATCGACAGTTAGATATCTTAGCCACTGATCTAATAACCAATGGCGGTAACAATTTTTCTTCTTGTAATGCCAACCAATTTTTATCCTTGGTCAGTTGAGGTCGATCGATTGTGATACCAGGACTTTCAATAGCAAAATATTCTCTATTGGCCTGTTCAATAGCCTCCCATTCCTCGCTTTCATAGTAATCTTCTTCGTTCATAGCCATCCTCCTCTAGATATGTATTCTACTTGTTCTAGAGTAGTTTTGCTATCATATCGGTAAGGATAAGCTGTATTTTCAACAGGCGTTAGTTCAAATTCTTTGTGTAGGCCTTCAATCCATAGATTAACAATATAAACATTGTTTTTTAATTCTAATGTGGCACTGAGTCCAAATTTAATCTTTTGATTGATATGTTTGCCTCGAGTAAACTTGCCCCTGGCACGACCTTTACCAATCCATTTAATTCGATCCACTAGGCCGTGATAGTGTTGCCAAGCTTCTTGATATTCCCAATCTGTATGTACCTGTTCAGGTAAGTTGGCAAAAAAGTCTCTATAACGATTGGTCAAACTGAATACTAGTTTATTAAATTTACCAGGGGGGGTGGTTGACAATCTAAAATCAACATTCAGTGTTCGACTTTGCGTTTTAGTGGCTTTGAGACTGGCCGAAAGATAAGTGATTTCCGGAACCGGCGCAACTAATAGACCTACGGTCTCTTCCGTTGGCCCAATGGCCACCTCTAGTTCCTCTGGAACAGAGCCATTTGGAGACGAAGTCGAAGATGGAAGTTGTTTTCCGCCAGATGCGAAAACACTACTAGTGTCATAGTGTTTAGTTTTATAGTGTTTAGTGTCTATAGTGTCTATAGTGTTTAGTGTCTTAATATTACATTCGCTCTTTTGTAAATCAATTGAAGATGCTATTGAATATTGTTTATTTGCCATATTTGTCATTCTCCTTTGTACCGACTTTGTATTTATAACAATAACAAAAAAAGCCCTGAAGATCAAGGCTTTTGAATGAATGGGTGAGGGAGTAGCCGCTCGTCTGCCAATGCGTTGATGCCTAGTATGGAAACGGACAAAACATACTAGTTCAGCCTACCCTCGCGGTCCGTTAACACCGTTAAGCACTACGGCTAATTGTTCTTACTTTGAAATTTCTGCGTTCAATCAAACCATTTGAGGTAGTAACAGTGACAAACACATTATAGGTCTTGTCTTCCTGTCCACCACTCAATTGGATATAAGTTTGGGTACCATTAGCAACACCGCTGGTAACATTTACCAAAGGTTGTGGATCATTGGCACGTGCTTGTACTGTTTGTACCGCACTAACAATATGATCTCCAGTTGTGAGCCATTGACTCCAATCCAAGGTATAGGTCAATTGGCTACTTGTATCTTTGTCAATGTATAATTGACTGTTTTGAATATAAAATCCTGTGGTCATCGTGGACTCCTTATAGTATGTATGTTCTTTGTTCAAAATCAATGAAATTTGAACGATCTTCTGCTTCAATTGTTTGTGTTCTTAGATCTAGGTCTATGGACCATATCATTGTGTCTGCTTCTATAGGCCACACAAATAAATCTTTTTCAATAGTCCAAGTTAAGTTTGGATCCAAATGAATCTTGGTTGCTAGAACCAATTCGAAACTTAATGCTTGTATGTGTGCTTGGGCTTGAACCTGTTTGCCAGCATTGACAGTTAAATTGGTATGGCTGACAATTTGAATAGAATCTGTTCTAATTCTAGTGCCAGTTACAGTTATCGAACTTGTAGCGTGTAAATTGGCCTGTTCTTCTCCAACTAAGCCGCCTTTGGCTGTCAATGTGCTTGTGGCAGATAATGTGGCTTGGGCAACTCTAATATCCTGACCAACTACTAGTTCGCTAGCCAATGCTTGAATATGTACGCTTGTGCTACGAGTTCTATTAGCTGAACTTGTAATTGTTGTGGTTGAATATAAATTGGCTGAACCCAATACTCTACGACTCGCTTGAGCGGTTAACTGTGAGGTAGCAGATAAATTGGCACCGTCGTGTTCAATTCTATAATCTCTAGCTGTTAATTGTGTGGTTACAAATAAGTTGGCAGAGAATTGAATAAACTTGTAACTGGTAACACTAATTGAACTTGTTGCTGATAAATTGCTTGAAGTGCTTCTAATTCTGCTGATGGTTTCAGTTAATGTAGTGGTACTAACTAAATTGCTTGAAGTGCTTCTAGTTCTGCTGGTTGTTTCAGTTAATGCGGTGGTACTAGATAAATGTATTTCATCATTCTTGGTAGCACGACAAATAACAGTGGTATTGAACTGATCTGTTAAGGCCGCATTGAATTGTTTAATGCTACCAATTACAGAAACCAAATTACTGGTACTGGCCAATGAGACAGTGATGCCTCTAATACGACTGGTAATTTGGATCAAGGTTGAAGTGCTGGCCAAATTGGCTTGAGCACTATCAGTGGCTGTATCTACAACAGTTAATTGGGTGGTACTGGCGATAGAGACCGAAATAGGCCTAATTCTATAGGCAGTGATTGAACAGTTGCTATTTGCTTGTAAAGTGGCTGTAACAGCACGGGATCTGCTTGTAACTTCCGTTAAAGTTGAGGTGCTATTTACAGTTTGACTAATTCTACCTATTTTAACCAGGGTCGCTACCAGAGTACACGAAGAGGTTAAATTCGCGACATCTGCGGAGCTTTTAGCCGAAACGACAACTTCGCTGGATAAGGCCAATAAGGTCAAGTTGATTCGTTTGACACTTGTGGCATTGGCTGTTACTGTGGCCTGACAATTGAAACTGGCACGTGCTGGTTTAGTACCTAATGCGGTAACAGTTTGAGTTGTGGTTGCTGTTAAATTGCCAGTACCATAACGGATTCTAATATCATTGGCTGTTTGGGTTGATCTACTGGTTAATGCGGCTGTACCAAATGTTAGTTTACTAGCATTGGTTGTTTGATTACTTTGGCTGGACAATGAAGCTGGACAATTTCTTAATTTACCAGCAAGAGTAGTTTGAGTTGAATAACTAGATAATGCGGCTGAAATCGATTTATAACCACTAGTATCATCAATTAAATTATTATTGAAATGTAATAGTAGTTTGGTTGTTGATAAACTACCATCATATATTTCACTGTTTGAAGTGGTATTGGTAACACTACTTGTACCATAGGCAATAAACAATTCATCTATGGTTAGTGGTTGATTATTATAAGTAGAGGCACTATTACCATTAGACCAATTACCAGCACCGATACGCAATGGCCAACCTGTATATCCATTGGTAATAGCAATAGCAGTCCAATAAGTTACAGTATTATAATTAGTACCATTGGCTACTACTGAAAAAGTTAATTGCTGTCCAATTCTTGTAATAGTCCATTTTGATTGATATGAAAATGCTGAAGCCGATATCTGATTAGAAACACTACTATTATAAGCATTAAAAGTTCCATATATCGAAGAACCTGATGTATTATCTAAAACAATGTTCCAACCAGAACCAGCACCACCAGTTACATATCCTGGTCCAGGACCCCACCCTATAATTTCTGTTGGAAAATTTCTATTGGCATTTAATGAAACAGGTTGAAGATAAAAACTTATGATAAAATCGGTATTGGCAGGAATATTAAATTCTGAATTACCATCACTAACCTGTAAAAAATCACCACTATTGTTATGATAATTATATCCAGGAAGACTTATGCTTGATCCATAAAATTTATGAGTACTATCATAAGTTATGGTACTACCGTTATTCCAAGGATAAACAGCAAATGGACGCTGGTATAGATATGTCTGACTTGGATTACAATATATTTTACTACTACTAGATAAAGCAAGACTGGCATTTTTAGTTTTAATCGCATTAATTGTAATCGTACTAATGCTAGATAGCGTTATTGTGGTTAATCGTGTTCTTGTTGTAGTTTCAGTTAATGAACTTGTGCTAGATAATTGCTTGGTTATACCAGCAACACGATTGCCAGTGACACTAATCGTTGAACGAGTAACCATTGCGTCAACGCCATTCTTATTGGCAAAGCAAACAAGGCCAATAGTGAACAAGGCATATTCAGCACTGGCATCAGTTCTTATTCTTATATAAGACTGTGTTTGTGAGAATGTACTGACTAAATTGCTACTATAACCAGTAACTTTTTTACTAATTGTGGTTTGCGTTGTGGAGGCTTGTAAAGTCTTGGCAATGCTAACAGTCTTAACAGCAATAATGGTGATTGAACTGGTAACAGACAATGAGACACTTGTATTGCGAACACAACTAGTTGTTTCAGTTAATGTACTGGCGGAATATAAATTGATCTGATCATTCTTTGTAGCACGACAAGTAAATGTAGTTGAGAATTGATCAGTTAATGCCGCAGAGAACTGAACAATCTTGTAATCAACGGCTGTTAAGGCACTTGTACTGGTTAAGCTAACTGATGTGCTTCTTGCTCTGCTGGTGGTTTCAGTTAATGAGCTGGTACTGAATAAATGTATCTCATCATTCTTTGTGGCGCGACAAGTAATGATTGTATTGAATTGATCAGATAGTGTGGCAGAGAACTGAACAATTTTGTAATCAACAGCAGTTAAGGCACTTGTACTGGACAAATTGGCACTGACATTGCGAAGCCTAATTTGATCTTGAGTTAATGTTGAACTACTAGATAAATTGGCAGTGGCAGATTCAATCTTGTAATCAACAGCCGTTAATGTTGAACTAACAGTTAATGCTATTGTGGTTGAACGGAATCTATTGCCACTTGTGGTAATAGCAGTTAAGACATTTAGATTTACCTCATCATTCTTTGTGGCTGTACATACAAGAACAGTTGAGAATTGATCGGTTAAATTAGCTGATGCCGATTGTAATCGACCAACTGTGGCAGTAATAGTGGATTGACTTGATAAGGCAGCACTGGCATCTTTGACTGATCTAAAACTTATAGCATCAGCGGTTATGTTAGATGTACTAGATAAGTTCGCTGTGAATCCAACAAAATGAACAAAATTAACAGTTTGATTAAAGGTACTGGCTAATGCGCTATTGAAATTTCTTGTTCTTGTTTGATCTTCAGTCAATGAAAAAGCCGCTGATGTCGCGGCTTGATATGAACGAATACGATAATCAACCGCAGTGATGCTGGCAGTACTGGCCTGAGCACTTGAATACAATCTACTTCGTGAACCTGTGGCCACAATGCTGGTTGTGGTACTTAATGCTGTGTTGACTGTTCTTATACGACTAACAGCAATGGCAATTGAACCAGTGCTGAATGCGTGTAATATTATTTCTCTAGTTTCTTGGCCATACGCTGATTGTGTAAATGAACTGGTCAAACTAGCACTATCATTTCTTGTTCTACTTGGCGCGGTGTTTATGGTAGCAGTTGAACTTAATGAACTAGATGAATTTTTAATTGCTTGAGCAGTTGTGGTTTGACTACTTGTACAAGTCAAATTGCTTTGAGCTTGTTGTAAACGAATTCGATTGGCTGTAATTGAGATTGAACTTGAACTACCACCAATAAAGGTATAATCATCACCAAAATAATTTACAGCATATGGTGTTAGGTCAACTAGAGCAGATTGTAATTTACCACCCAATGCGGTTTGACTTGTGGTTATAGCTAATGCTGTGGCAACAGAACGAATTATTGTTGTAGTTTCAGTTACTGTACTTGAACTTGATACACTGGCATTTGTATTTCTAATTCTACTTGGTGTAACAGTTAATGTGCTGGTATCAAACGCAATTAAAATAGTGGTCTTGATATCACCACCAAAGGCAACCACAGTGGACTGACTGGCAACACTGGCAGCCGCATCAGCCGTGTAGACAAAATAGTCTAGGCTAGGTGTAAAATAGCCATCGGTTAGATAAAATTGATCTTGTGTTGACATAATTTATTAACTAAATGTTATTCTTATAGCACCTGTGGCTCCAGCACCGTTGGTACCAAAAGATGAACTAGCGCCACCTCCACCGCCCGCATTAAATCCTGGATTTGCGGTAGCGGTTGAACTTGATTGTCCGCCTGTACCACCACCAGTACCAAAATTTCCAATACCACCAGTACCACCAGTAGAACTACCAGTACCACCAGCACCACCTGGACCAGCACCGCCACCACCTCCATTGGAAGATGTTCCAAGACCACCATTACCACCGATATAAGTAGTTACACCAATGGTTGTAGTTAAACTTCCAGTTCCAACAGTACCACCAGCGGCATTGCTTCCGCTCGATGCCTTAACACCGGTAGTATTACTAGTGGGAGCGGAATTTGTTCCAACATTCACCCAACTTTGACTAACAGACCCACCAGCGGCAACTGAATAATAAACCACAGTTGTACCACCGATAACGGATATTAAATTACTTCCAGCATAAGAACCGCCACCGCCACCTGCTCTTGTTGATCCACCTGAAATATTTGAACCATAACCATTACCACCTGAACCAATTGCTTCTACTTTAACATTAGTGGCACCTGCCGGAGCAGTATAACTACCAGTAGATGCTGTAGTAATTGTATAAGTTATAGGTGAAAAAGTAGTTGCGGCCGCACTAATTGAATTTAATCTAAATGCTCCAATAGGCATTATGCGAATCCTTTGGATAAACTGGCCCAATAAGTTGAACCATCATAAAATACTGTTAAGATATCAACGGCATTGGCCGCTGTTGATAATGTTTTTGACGCACCAGCAAACTTCATAGTTGAAGTTAGTGTGTACGGACCACCTGAGGCTGGTTGAGTAACGATCAATGTCATTGATTGTCCGGCTACTGGATTGGCAAATGCTGAAAATGTAATTGAACCGGTTAGGGTAATCTTTTGTGTTGTTCCATTAGCACAATCTGGAGTAATAGTTCCTGTTGTTGAGCCTGAGGTATATACCGCTTCATTATAATAACCAGTTGTGGTTAAATTGGTAAACTTGCCAGTTGATGGAGCATTAGCACCAATAGGTAAATTATCAATACCATTACTACCACCACTACCGGTAGGATAAATTTTAACTATACCACTGGGTTGTATTGTGACATTTTGTAAAGTTCCACTAGGTGATATATTCACACTGGCAGCACCAGTTAAGTTAACGGCACCAGTAGTAGTTAATGTTGTAAATGCTCCAGTATTAGGAGTTGTGGCACCTACAGTACCATTATGAGGTCCGCTAAAACCAGTGTTGGCTGTAATAGTTGTACCAGTAATCGCCGCTGGAGTTGTGCCACCAATAGCACCAGGACTAGCAGGATTAAATGCTGACATACTATTATTGATAGTAACAGCACCTGTTGAGGCATTTACTGACAAGGTAATATTTGTACCTGCTGTGAATGTCACTGTATCATTAAGACTGAATACGTGACTGTTGGTGCCATCTGTAAATGTCAGAGTGGCATTTTGAAGGTTAGTGAAATTGCTATCGCCTTCGGTCCAAGTAAGGGCTGATCCTTTACTTGCTCTTGTAACTATAACTGGTTTGGTCATTGGTTATTCCTTAGGCGTATTTGGTAATTTGTAAAATTCCAACATAATTATAGCTATTATTAGCAGTATTACCTACAGGAATTATAGTTGTACCTGTGGTGGTAAATGTAAAAATTTGTCCTGTAAAAAATGGAGAATTTGAAATATTACACTGTTGAAAATTAGAAACACCATAGTTTGGAGTAAGTTGACTATTAGTATTAATATCTCCAAAATATAAAGTTCCAGTAGTGCCACCGCCAGGGTAATAAGCAGGTATTAATATTTGATAACTTCCTGCGGGTAATGTAATATAAGGCACATAACTAACACTACCATTACTATTCCAATTATAACTATTTCTACCTACGGATAAAGAACTTATATTTGAAAATATTTGATTAATAGCACCAGCACACGCCTTTTGAGCACCAGAAACATATGCTACACTTGCGAGAAAATAAATGCTGGCTGTAGGATATCCTGAACTAACAGTGGCCCAGCTTAAATTACCTGATCCATCGTTGGCCAAATAACCTGCGGCATTACTAGGTAAACTACTACCTCCACCTACTGTTAGGGTTTTTGTAGTGGGATTATAAACAACACTAGCACTACCACTGGCAGTGACTGTTAATTGATCATTGAGATTAAGTGTACCTGAATTAGTACCATCTGTTATTCCAACAGTGGCAGATTGTAAATTGGTAAAATTACTATCAACCTCTGTGTAGGTTAACGGTGAGCCTTTACCTGCTCTAGTTGTTATTGTTGGTTGTGACATTGTGACTTGCTCCACTTATAATTGTTTTCTACAATACTCTAGGAGTCCAAGTCTAGAATACTGGTGTACTCAGCCTGAAAGGGGCAATGCCCCTAACAGGAATTAAATTAAAATTAATTTAATGCTATTGTTAAATTACCACTAGTGATCTGGAATGTATCACCTGTGTCAATTTGTTTAGCAGTTGTAACAGCACCGAAGAACAATACATTACCTGATGTACTTGCGTCCATTACGGCCACGTGCGTGATTGAACCAAATGAGGCTGTTGCTGTTGGGAATGTAACAGTTGCGTTGGTAGCTGATGAACTTGGTCCTGCTCCAGTTGATGGGCTTGCGAGAGCGAATGTTACAGTTTGACGAGCATAAGCAGTACCTGAAGTTGAAACTTCATCTGTAATAATACCTTGTTGTAGGTTAGCTAATGCGTTACCACTTGTGTTGTTAAACAAAGCCACATAGCGTGTGCTAGGTGCTGAATAACTTGTTGATGTAAGTACGTGATTTAGTACTTTTGCTTCTAAATATGTTGATGCGGCTGACATAAAAATCTCCTTAAGGGTTTTGTGAATTTGTTGATCGATCGGATCACAATGTATTTAGTGAGAACTTAAAAAAAACCCTAAAAACCCTAGAAATCTATCAAAAAAGTTTCAGTTCATTAAATATAGAATGGAAAATAAACTGGTAAAAGAATTTATAGAAGGTGTGGCCAAGATCAAACAGGATAAGAATCCCACAGCTGGATTTGAATTGGTCAAGTTAAAAGACCGGGTGGGCTTGTGTGAAATGGGTTGCGGTGAATTGGTTAAGAATCAAATTATAGAAAGACGCAAATCATTTACTCCTATACCACATTGGAGAACTTATTGTAAGAATTGTCAATGTTTTTTACATCCAGATGGTGAAACTATTGTTAAAGGAGGTCACAAGATTCAGGCCATTTATTCAAGCTATTTTAATGAAAGAAATAAATAAGTGTGTTAGGGAGATCGGTATTCTCCTCGAATACTTGTTCTGACAGCCAAACAGTCATTTGGCATTCTCCAGGGTTACAGCCATTACCCTAAATTCTCTGAATATCTCCCTAACATCTTTATACCTGAATGGAAATCGCCCACCACAAGTGGGCTTTTTCTTAGGCTGAAATTAATTCACGAGTCTGAGGATCAACCAAATAATTAAAATTTCTAGTGTTATTTGAAATAGAATCTACTTCAATATAATCTACATTGGTCCAATTAGCCATTAATGATTCAAAATTTTGATCTGGCATACAAACAGCAATCACTCGGTTGGTTGTGATATCATAGATACATTTATACATTATGATGTTCCATTAAATTTGGTTTCGGAGGTAATTAAAAATAAAGCATTGGTTCCTGTACCACCATTGCCTCCATAATCTCCACCCCAATCAGTCTGATACTGAAAATAAAAATCCACCACTTGTCCTTGAGTACCTGTCCAAAAGCTATCTAAAAAATGATCTTCATACAATTGGACATTAACATCTCCAGTAGTTGCTAAACTTGTATTATTAATAATAGATCCATTAGTTTTAAGTACAATAGTAGAATTTTTTTGTACTCCCCACGGATAATTTGTACCACCAATATTAATTGTGGGGTGTCCAGTACCTCCCCAATTGACAGAATAATTAGTATGATATTGTCCAGTATATGGCAATGTTACACTATGACCCAAACTAATTTCATAAAAACTATTACCTGGATGTGTAGCATTAATGATACCAGTTTGAAAAGAATTAATGGTCAATAAACTTCTTGCCGCCGCCGCATTTTGAGCTTGTATAGCACTATTGCTATTATAAGGCACAATACCACTGGCACTGGTAGCATTGGTATAGGTCAATCCACTGGCGTCATATACCGTGGCATCATATTCCAAAGCAGTAATGGTCAATGTAATTGATCCATCATTGCCATCATTTTCATCAATAGTAATAACTCTAAATAATTTGTTGGTATAACCATACATATCTTCAGTTACATCTATAATATCACCTGCTTTTAGTCCAATGGCACTGAAATCAGTTGTGATAGTTATGACCTTGTCCACACGATTTTGTTTCAAGGCAATTTGACCCATAAATTGAGCCTGTACTGGATTGTTAACAAGATTGGTCTGTAGGCTTAGATTGTTGTCATTTTCATTGGGGAATCTCAAACTAGGATCCAGTGTTAAGTTGGCATAATCTATATCACCAGCTAGATCTTGTAAAGGATATTGAACTGTTACGCTGTTATACAATTGGTCGATACCAGTACCACTGATTGTGATATTGTCAATAATGTTTGAATTATCAAATGAAAACACACTTGAACCCGTATTGTTAATAATAACGGCCCATTGTCCCACGCTGACATCATAACTGATCCAACAGCCACTGGCCTGGCACAAAGCATCTATATTGCTTAATACATTCTTGCTGGTATCTATAATACCGTTGATAACGAATGATGATTGTTGTGGCATTGTTTAATCCTTAATATGGTTGAATAATAATTATTCCATTAAATCCATTTTGACCTCTAGCATATAAAGTTGTAGAACCATCACCTCCTAATCCACCTGATCCAGGAGTATTATATATTGTTCCATAAATTTGAGTATATGTCTGACCATAAGATGGTCCTGAGTAATTTAAGATAGCTGTTCCACCAGGTTGACCACAACCATAAGTTACAGAAGTTCCAGTAATATTTGAACTGACTCCTGGTCCGGCTGTTCCGCCGTGTGCTGGATAATAACCGTCAGTGTAGGTAGCAGAACCGGCATCGCCTCCAGGACCACCAGCGCCAGCTGATCCACCAGCATTAGCACCAGTATGTCCATATTGATCAACATTGGTACCAGGTAATCCACCTAAATAACCATTACCACTGGTACCCGAACGACCATTACTAACTTGGTCCCAACTAAGACCGCCACGGGCTGTATAACTCATAAAAGTAGAATTTAATCCACCTCCATAATCAGTCCAATTTCCACCTCTACCAACACTTAATGAATAAGAATTATTAGTTAATGCGATTCCACTATAGGTTAATACTTCTCCACCGGCACCTGGAGCACCTGCGGATGGTCCTGGCGATGCCGGCTCTCCAGCGGATCCTCCACCCACTAATAATACTTTTAGATTTGACCAATACAATAAATCAGCATCTATTGGAGTCCAACTTGTTGCGGAGGTACTAGTAATTGAATATGCGGTTCCAACAGTTGAATTATAACCAGCATAAGTTAAAGTTCTTTGAGCATTAGTAACTTCGGCAACTCCATTTTTAGAAATACTAAAAGTATAATTTATCGAACTTGTAGTTTGATTTTTTACTGGATAATAATAAACAGATTGAATAAATGCTGTCGCCCCAGATTCTGTACCAGTATAAGTTATTGAATTTCCAACTAAACTGGTACTTGTTCCAAAATTACCAGCATCAGTTAATGTAAATGTAACTGTATATGTATCGGTTCCAGGTGATTCAACAATAGCACCTGTTGGTAATATTTGAGTTATAATATTTCCAGCATAGTATGTATTAACAAAATTATTAAACACGTGACTTGAACCAGCTGTTATAGTAATAATAATTGTTGATGTTAATGATGCGCTAGTGCGTTTTAATTTTAATCCACTTGTATTAATAGAACTTGTTGATTGTAGATTTAACACACCTGGTCTGATACGATTAGTTACTTCAGTCAATGTACTAGTATCGAATAGTGAACCACTAGTTTGTTGTAAATAACCACCAAGAGTATTCATTGCGGTTGCGGAACTGATATTGGCCTGTGCCTTGGTCCAAGGTTGAGCAAGACAATATAAAGAAAAATGACTTGATTCTGTAGCAATACCTGTAATACCAAATAGATATCCACCATTTGCGTATTCTGTAAAACGACTAGTTAACGAAGCTCGTTGAGTTATAGCAACAGAGGTAGTCCAAGTGACAGTTCGTGTTGATTCATAACCAATATAACAAATATAATTAAAATTAACATTATATCCTGTAGGTGCGTGAATCACAGCATTTTTAATCACATTCCAGTCTGCGGCATTCTGAATATTGCTGATTCTATAAACACCAGTTCCAATGTTAGTTACTGAATATCCACTGGGTAATGTGGTCCAAGTAACTGTGGCTCCTGTGGTAGCACTGACATCCACTTGAAAATAAACACTTTCAATACTAGGATTTACAATGCTAGTGATGTTTATACCTGGAACTGTTAGACTTGTTCCACCCACAGTATAACTGGTTGCGGTATTGGTTGGTGTTAAACGATCAAATGTAACCTTGCTGGCACGAAGATCGGTATAGGTAACTGGAACCGCACTGGCTGTATTAAGTTGGCTAAGACTGTTCATACAGTAATTATCGAAGAATTAATCCCCGCTCCATATCTTGCGTTGGTCATATAATCCTTAAGAGCATCACCAGGTTGATAAATTGGATTACTAACATCAAACTGTAGTGTACCAAGTCCAGTAACACCTGCGGTCTTGTTGTAAGTAACTTCTACAATGGCAAATACCAATTCATCTGCGGTATGATTGGTAGTCCAGTTAGGCATAATATCCCAAGCGGCTTGGCCATTGCCATCTCCATTGGTAGCACCACCATACCATTGTGCTCGTGTGATACAAGGTGCTCTACTTCCTCTATTGTACAAATAAACTTTGTACAAAGGATTACCTGAACTATCTAATAAACTGGTACTGGTTTGACTACTGGGATCATATAAGGCTGTTACCACACCCCAATCACTTGATCCAAATCCAAATACACATTGTTGACCATTTAGATAGACATTATTGAATTGAACATTGCCATAGGTATTGTCTGTGGCTTCACATATGGCTATGGCAAAATACATTGTTTTGTTGTCACCAGTCATATAAGCATCGAATATGCGACCACCCAATACAGCCTGACCATAGACCACGGGTATAGAATTCGAGGTATCGGCATCCAGTTGTTGTTTTACCCCCGGATCAACCGTGGCTGCGCTTGTGCTACTGGTGGCCGTTGAGGCTGGAGGATTAACACTATTCACAACCTTGTTCAATGCCCATCCTGCTACGGCAGTTTCAGCAATGGTACCAATAATGCCCCAACCACTTACCGCCCCAACAATGCTGGCGCCTACATCGATAATATCATCTAAGAAACTCATACAGGTGCTCCAAAATCGAAATAGGTATTTTGAATAGCTGTTACACGATCCATACTTAGGTCATTGGGAAAGAATTTCTTTTGACTAACTGAATTGGTTAATCTGCCTGATATCTTTTGCCCCATAAAGTCCACATTAGTTCTACAGATCAACAATAAGGTATTACTGGCAATCTTATTTCTCACATCATAGGTTTCAGTCAAACTGTAATTGTTTACATAACCTCTATAACGAGCCAGTACATTATCACCGGTCGCTTGGTTTACATTGATTACAGCACCAGTTGTGGGGTCAAAAATAGCACGATTGATTTCAACACTACAGCCTTTGATTCTACTATTGACGATTTGAAAAATGCTTGAATTGGGAATACCACTTAGACCAATTGTGACTTCATTGGATGTAGGTGCGAGTTCACTACGGCTGGCAGTAACACTTAAAAATCCACCCATACCCAAATAGGTATCACCATTATAGGTCAAATTATTGGTCAAATTGAGGTCACTAAAGGTCAATACTGTACTAGTTGGAGTATCACCGGGATTGAGAACATAATAAGGTACAGTGATCTTGATCAATAGATGACTACGAATAGCACGATAATTTTTTAATGGAGGCGTGTAACTCATTACTGTGGTACCTCAACAAACACAAATGGTCCACTCCAACTCACGCTGTTACGAGCATATAAACTCCAGTCAGGAAATGTGACCATATAAACAGTCCAACTATCTGGATTACTTGGAATGCTGGCATTGGCACCATAATACCAGGCCTGGCCAGGCGTGCTTATGGTAATTGTTTGTTGTGTAAAACGGTCAGCGGCTTCAGTTGCGGCAATAAAATCTTTAATGTCAGTCCACAACATACCATCTGGCACTTTAACTGTAAAAATTTTAGGTGCTAAACCACGACTCACAGCACGAATACTTCCATCTCTGGCCTGTGTTTGTGCCACCATATGTTTTCTGTTGATAGCGATGGATTCCGCCTTGTCTATAATCCATTGAAAAGCACTAGTAGTCATTAGATATTCCTATTTGGTAATGATTTAGCCCCTTGCTGGCTAATAGCATAAATGAATGTTGGATCAGCGGCAATCATCTGCTTGAAACTTAAAGCATCTACAGCATTGATGTTGTAGGTAATGTTGGTTGCGGCCTGTCCATTGTTTAATGCGCTGTTGGGGGTAACTGTCATACCAGCGGCACCGCTGATAATCTCAGGACCTTTTTCTCCCACTAGCACTGGTTGATTGGTTGGAATTGTACCACCATCAGCAAATCCTAGCATTGATCCGATAGCGCCGAATATTCCGCCGCCTCCACCACCTCCACCACCTATACTAAACAAGCTGGCAAATAGACTCTTGATATTGCTACGCAAGATATCTTCGGCGATAGTGGCCAAAAGATTTTGAAAACTTAATTTGCCTGTCTTGGCAAAATCCACAATGGCATCTTCCATTTGTGTTGTGGCATCGGTAAACAATTTCTTAGCATTGGCAGCACCATCATTAGCTGTTTGTACATATTCAGCAACGGCACCTTTCCAACCTGTGATCCATTCCATTGTTGTATCCTGGCTTTTCTTTAATGCTTCTTGTTGACTTGTAACCATACCATCGATACTGGTTTTGAATTGTTGGAACAATGGATCGCTGGCAAGATCACCACCAGCACCTAGAGCAACCTGACGAACCTTGGCGTAAATTTCAATTTGTTTATCGCCCCATTTTTGTATTTCATATATTTTCTTTTCATTACTGGACATAGCCGCTTCATCAGCTTGTCTTTGATATTCTTGTATATTGGCTGTGGCCTTTTCTTGAGCGTTCATTACTTTTAATCGCTCTTCTTCAGCATCTTTGGCGGCTTGTAAAGCTGGTAATTGATTTAGGAATTCCTGTCTTTGTTGACTAGCCAAGTCCTTCATTTTTTCTAGTTGAGCAATTTCACCAGAATGGTCTACACCGCGCTTATTGGCCTGTTCAACTTCTAATTTGGCAATTTGTCCGTCTAAATTGAGAATAGTTGATTTATATTTGCTTTCATTTTCAAAATCTGCCATCTTGGCCGCTTTGACTGTGTCACTAGCACCAACTAGACTAATTTCCAATGCCAATCTCTCACGGGCCAAGGCATTGTTCTGTTCCATAACAGCATATTGATTCTTGAGACTTTGTAATGCTCCAGCATTTGGATCTGCTGTTGGAGTGCTAGGGCTTACTAATGAATTGGCATCTTTGTTTTTTTGAACAGCACTGGTATTGGCATTGACCATACCAGTTAATTTAGCCCAGGCTTCACTTACTGTGGAACTTAGAGTATTACCTAATTTGGTATAACCTTCACCTACTGTTTCTGTTTGGCCTGTTAATTTTTGATAAATGGCATAAGCAGTAGCGGCAGTAGCGGCTATCGCGGCAAAACCAGCTATGATTGGGGCAAATTCAACTAATAATGCGCCCATACTGACAGCTAGACCGGCAACCGCTTCGGAAATGAGAACAAATGTTTTGGCAATACCTACAGCAGTAAGGCCAATAAACACACCAAGCAAGGCATCTCCAGCTATTTTGGCAATGCCCATCTTGTCAGCCAGGTTGACCAACGCACTAATCATATTGAGAAATGGTGCTAATAATGCTAAGATTTGATTTTTAACATCACCTATAAACACAGCAAAACTGGCATAGACCTTTTGAGCGGCATCAGCCCCAGCAGCCGCATCAGCCATCTTGCCTCGATTTTCATCTAACTGTTCACTTAATGCTTTGAAATCAACGCCTTTGAATTGGCGACTTAATAGTTCATAGGCAATTTGTGCTCGTTTGGCAGGATCTTCCATATTGCCAAGAGCTTTGACAATCATATTAAACACTTCGGCTGGACTATGAGTTTTCAAATCCTCCATAGTAATGCCAAGAGCAATAAAATCAGCACGAAGTTTTAAATTACCTTCAACAGCATTTTCAGCTGACTTTTCTAAGAATCCAAATGCTGTGGCTAGATTACCAACATCCTTACCAACACTAGAGGCCGCACGGCTAATTTCTAGCATTGATTCAGTACTCATACTGGTACTGGCCGCTAGTCGACTCATTGCGGCACCACCTTCTACCACACTAGTGATAAATGCGCCAAGACCAATAGTGCCTAATGTGCTACCTAAACTTTCAAATAGATCTTTTAATGATTGGGTGCTACCACCCATATTGTTCACGGCTGATTGAACATCATTACCGGCCTTACGAACCTGATCACTAAAATCATTCAGTGATTTGACAGCTTCATCTAGATTCTTTTGAAAAAGCGTGGTATCAATGGTTAATGATACTGATAGGTCATTGGGTCCGGCCATCTTAGATTCCTAATTGTTTAATTCTACGAATAATTTCTTGCTTGGCAAAATCAATTGTGGGTTGACTCATACCTTGAGGTGCTTGTGTTGAACCACGCATTTGTCCATCTCTATATCCACGCCCTGCGTCTAACACAGCGGCGTATTGATAATTGGCATCGATAGTGCGATTGTTTCTAGTGGTACTGGCTCTAGCATTACCTGATTTAACAGGAGTGGTTTGTACAAACTTGTCATAGATGGCGGGCATAGCTTGATCAATCATTTGATTAAGCTGTGTTAAGGTAACAGTTAATTTTTTTACATCAACGGTCATTGTCATTTCTGATTTTCCTTACGAACCTTTTCCAACATCTTCAACATCTCAGCTTCACTTGGGCGAGGAGCACCTGTTGTTTTACCCTGGGCCTTATCATTCAAATATATTTGATGTTTCATTGCTACATCTAATACAAACAAATCGAATGTGTCGCCTCTTGTCAGTGCTTCACTGGGCAAACAATGATATCTTTCAGCTAGTCTATCTAGAGTTAAAACTAAAAGAGTATCCTTGTCGTCCCAATTGTGTTCCTCGCCTATTATTTTCCCAAGCTGGCAACAATCTTAGTAATGGCTCTCATTAGAACTGGACCTGGCAAACTGATTTCGTCAGTTAGAATTTCCTTACCATTTTCATCGAGAATCATACGACGCACAACCTCAAGCATAGCTTGGTTATCAGTACCTTGTGTACTGGCCAGCTTCATAAATGTTTGGATTGGTTGACGGTCATATGTCCAGAATTCCATTGGTTCTCCATAACTGGCAATGGTTTCTTGGTCGTCTAAGACTAGTTGAACTAGCTGTGGCTTTGCGGCAATTTGTGATAATTTCATATCTTTAGATCCTTGTTTCTGTTAATAACTGTATTGACCAATAGAAGGATGAAACTCATTCTATTAGTGGCTTTTTCTAAATCTTGTTTCGCACATCTCAGTTCACTCATTGCTTTGGCTAATTCAGGCAACATAGCTTCCACGAGATCATCTGAGCTTTTATCTAAAACATCCATAAATCTTCTCCTTCCATATATTTACCATACAAACGAAATAAGGGCTTGAAAAGCCCTTATTGTCGCATCTAATAATAGATTAGGTCACTGTACCAGTTGTGTTCTCAACTGTGTATTCACCAGAAACAACAATAGTCATTGGTGTTACCCAAACTGGAGCTGTTGCTGAAATTGCTGGTGCTAGAGCAGTAATGTAACCTTGACCTTGGATCAAATAATCATTTGTTGTTGATGATAAGTCTTGAACTTTAACTTCAAAAGCGATCTTGGTTTTGTTACGGCTTAGACCCATTAGACCTTGTGCTTGAACAGTACTACTTTGAGTTGTTCCTGATAATGTTGTTCCAAAGAATGTTGCTGGATCAACTACCAAGTTCATAGTAATATCGTTTGTTGCTGTTGTTGGTACAACATATTTGGCAGTTGAATCCAACTGTGGCCAAATGTGTGTGTCATTGGCATTCTTAACAACAATGTCCATTAGTGCTGGTATAGCTAGGGGTGTTGATCCTAGTGCGGTACTACCGGTAGATACATCAATCTTCAATGTAACCTGACCTGGGGTACCTGGTGCTGGGTTAATATAACTCATTTTCTTTTCCTTTTATTGTGGTATTAATTTTACGAAGTGGAACAAGAACTCTGTAACCAATGCGTCTTCCATATAACGAGTCTGGACTGTGACCAAGCGTTGAGTTACCCCAACAGCTTCAACGGTCAATCTAGCATCCTTAATGGTCTGAACAATAGTTTCATAGTTCGGTAACACCTGCTTGGCATCTGTAACGAGGAACGCACGGATATTTGTATGTTCATTAGTGGCGCCAGTACCATCAAGAGCATTTAGAGCAGTGATTTGATTCACTTGATCTACATCCACATAAATGTGTTTTTTGTTCTTGATATAAACTGGGTCACGATCTGTTTCATACGGCAATGTAGTGGCCACTATCGCTGGCGATAGAGCCTTCTTATTAGAATTCAGATAATCAACGATTGCTTGTCTCATCTTGTTCTATGTAACCTCATTGCTCCAGGTTTCTTTTCACTTGCGGTGATAGAACCCTGATTCAGTATGTCGTACCAATCACCAACATTGATCAATTCCTCGAACAACATTTGGTATTTCTGTTGGTAAAATCCAATCTTGGCACGCTCAGCATTATCTTCTTTGCTAAAATCAGCAATTTTAGGCAAGATGAAATAATAAAGTGCGTAAAAGACACAAAGATAAGTGAAATCTTGTTGTCTTACTAGGATTTGATTTGGATTAACATCTGGAACATCGCTAGCACTGGTAAAACTAGGGCTAACTGTTTCCTGTAGATATAAATCTCTCCACCAATCAGTGTATTTGATAGCATACAAGATTCGTTGAGTACTCTTGGTTAAAAGATCCTCAACGATATCATCCGTGAGGCCTTCGTTGTTCTCGAATAGACGCTGGTCCATATCGAGAACATCCTGATATTCGGCGAAACTAGTTACAGTTCCGCTGTTATTGGTTAAGAAGGCCATCTGTTCGTCCTATTAGTTGATGCGAGCGTCAGCTGTGATTACAACACCGTGTTTAGCGTTCAATGTTGTAGCACCTGCTACAGCTTTCAATACTACATCAGTAGCACGGTAAGCTGGTAGGTACAATGTGTTCATATCGATTGAACCGCGCATTGCGTGGCCAAATGCTGTACGAGCAAACACAGCGTTAGTAGCATCAGTACCAGTTACTGGAACTAGTGCGCTTTCGTAAATCTCAACACCAGCTAATGTACCGATGTAAAAACCACGCAATACATCGTTACCAATGTCGCTTGGATTAACATAACCAGTAGCACCACTGTATGGAAGAGTTGCTGTCAAAGATTTCTTCAAATTGTAAGCACTTGCTGGGTGTACTACAGCGTAGAATGGACCTGTCAAGCGTTGTGCTCTTAGAGTTGCGGCAGCAGCCAAGATGTCTTGTGCTGTCAATTCGTGACCGCTAGCACCAATGTCGCTGTTGTAGTTCAAACCAGAGAATTGGCTGAATACTTGAGTGTCCATTGATTCAGCAATAGCACGACCTGATTGGTCACCCAACTGACTGAATACATCGCTGTAAGCAGAGTCACGGATCATATCTGTGATCTGATGATAAACCACGTGCTCTTGTAAGCTGATTGTGGCAGCGTTTGTGTTGGTTTGGTGTGCTGGGCTTGCTGATTCATCAGTGATCAAGTCAGCAGTTACACGATCCCAAACTGGTACTTGTAAGTTCTTACCAGAGTGGATTGGAGCATCGAACACAGTAACCAATTGACGAGCTACTGATGTTTCATATGCTTGGTATTGCGCCTGAGTAACCAGGTTGGCAAACAGTTCGCTATTAAGCGAGGTATTAATGTTTGATGGATATGACATTTTAATGTTCCTTTAGTTTATATTTTTTTAAGAGCTTGTGCTTGTGCCCATATCTTACGGTGCGCGGCTAGGCTCATATCTAATTTTGAGATATCAATCCCATCACTAGGACCTTGATTGATATTGCTCCTACTATTGACAGTAGCAGGAGTAGCCGACACAAAGTGCGGATTCGAATCTAAAAATTCGCGTACTAAATCGTCGACTCCAAGAGGTTCACCGCGGTCATTATAACGAACAGTTCCTCTACTATCTACTACTTCAACTTCACCATCATCATTTAATCGAACATTTGAACTTAATAATGCTTTTACCTGATCAGCGTTCACAGCACGGTATTTGGCAGCGGCACTGATAAGAGGACTATTAACCTTATATTCTTTAATAATGTGGTCTCTCTTTTGGATCTCTTGATCCTTTTTATAAGCAAGTTCTTGTAGAGTCTTTTCAAACTCCCCACGCTTGAGTTGTTCAGCTTGACGGCGTTGTTCCGCTTCACTTTTCAACTGACGAAGTTCTTCTGGATCGCCCAAGTCCTCGTAAGGTTTGGTAATCTTTTTAGTGATACTTGACTTCATTCGAGCCATCATATCATCAACTTCTTTTTGTGTGTAAGACTTTGCTTCTTGTGCCTGGCTTTCACTAGCTTGTAGTGCCGCGTCAGTAGCGTTTTGTTGTGCTATGGTATTGTTATATGAGTCCATATTCCTCTCGCCTCCCTTTAGAGTATTAAATTGTATTTATTGATAGTGATTAAGAACCCATATCAAATGGCAGAATTAACCGCCTCTTCCTGACTTCTTCATTGGAACACTATGTGACATTGACGCACGAGTTCCGTGATAGTTCTTTTGTCCAGGTGCGGCACCTTTGCTACGAGCAATGGCACCAATAACACCACCAGGTACACCAGCGGCTTTTAATTGTGCCGCACGACCACCGTGACCTAATGCGTTTGATTTACCTTCGAACTTGCCTGATTTTTTAGTATCCATTTAGGATCTCCTTATTTGTATGATTCAGCTGGAGTTTCAGGTTTACCTAATTTGCCCCAGAACTTATCTTGTTCAGGTGTTGGTAAACTAGATTCCAACATCCAACATAATTTATGAACTGTCTGTAGGTAATCAGCAACTATGTTCTGTAGACCGTATGCCTTGGCATCTCCAGTTAGTTCAAATACTTCATTGGCACAAGTGATCAAAGTATCTAAATCTGCGTATAGAATTTTGACCATTTCTTCTGCGTTAGGTGCCACTGTTTCATCTTTGATATCAGCTAGAGCAATAATCCTAGCTAGACTAAATGGCACAATCTCACCTAGTGTTTTTAAGCCTTCGGCCAAAGTGTCAATTTCTTCTTGTAGTTCTTCATAGACTTTTTGAAACAATTTATGATTACTATAAAAACCCATACCTTGTACATTCACGTGGAATCCGTGACTCTTAGTGTATAGGATAAAGTTGTTGGCCCAAAGGCGTTTTGTTGAGTCTTCTATTGACATATTATTTTCCTTGAGCTACCTTGGTCATATGATTGTGAACACGGCCTTCTACACCTTTCTTCTTGGCTGTTGAATGAGCTGTGTTTAAGGCGATAGCTACAGCCTGTGCGTGTGGTTTACCCGCGGCCATCTCTGTGGCGATATTTTGACCTATGGTCTTAGCTGAGTATCCTTTGATAAGTGGCATTGCTATCTCCTTAAGCGTATGTGCTAGAATCCGTGTGGCCCATTGTGTGAAGTATCTCGCCCTGACGGTTATACAGTTTGGTTGTATAACCATCGCGGTGTTCATTCTTCATATAACTACGAGCATCTTCCTCACGAGTAAAGAAGCGTTCAATGGTTTCTAGCCTTCCAGCTATCCATTTGTGAATCTGAACTTTGTGATTGGTAACCATAGATTATTTCTTAGCTTCAAATTGTGGTACTGAAATTGTAGCCATATCAATTGACTTAGTAATATCACCAGATTCCATTGGACTCCAGCTTGGATTGAAATCGTGTCCTGAACCGATCTTGTTGTCAGTACGAGTTTGAGCGGCTGTTATTTCTGGGATTGCCAGTTTCACATCTTTTGGAATTGAGCGCATACCATCACTGACAGCACTATTTCCGAATTGTTCTTGTTGACTTGCGTTTGGATTTACTCCGTTTGGTAACATTGGCATATTAGCCTCCTTTAGTTGGTTTAAGTGGATTTGGCCCTACTTTCGGTGGCCAGTTTACATACAATGGTTTCTTGACAGGATCCACTCCTGCTGGGAAATTGTATTTCTTTTGAGCGGCGCTTTGTAAAGCACCATACATCTTGTCGCTATTGGGACCATAACTGTCTACAGCCTGTTGGGGCATTATTTCGCCTTTGGTATTCCAGTTCAAGGCCTGTGCTGGATTACCCATATCGGTCTCAGTAAAAGGCTTACCAGGCACAATCATAGGCGCACCTTGACGACCCATAGGTGGTTCATAGTTAGGTCCAGCAAATAGATTCATCTCACTAGCGTGATAGTCTGTTGGGACTAGGTTGCCACTGTGTGTATCTATTTGTGTACCAGCACGGATTCGCTCCCGGGCATTTGTTGTCACATTCTTTTGAGGTTTCATAATTGATTACCTGTTGTCTTGGCACTGGTCTTCATATTCAAGTTGGGCAAGTTCAATGTGGATTTGCCTGTGGGCTGTGAACTTACCTTGATATTACCATATTGATCTACGGTAGCAGGACCTTCAGCACTTGGTTCAACTTCTTGTTGATTATAATTTTCAGTAACCTTAGCTAGTTCTTCAGAAGTAGCACTTGGGCCAGCTTCTTCAATTGATAAATCTTCTGCTAGTAATTCAATCAACTTGCGGTCAATCATAGCCAGTACATCTGGACTTGTAGCAGAGGCCTTGGCCACTTGTAATTTGGTGTATTCAGCGTTCTTGTCCTGGATACCATAACTGTCTTGATAACGAATTTCGCCTGTCCATTCGCGAGCTTGGAACCTAGCAAAGATTTCCCACAACTGTTCTTCAGCATCTTCTAAGTTGCCGGCCATCTCTGCCAGTTTGGCATTGAGCAATTGAAATTCAGTTGCCATTGCCACGCCTGACAATAATTTCTGTCCACTAGCACGAACACTACCAGTATTGGCCATTAGGTCAATAGCGGCTGTGGCGTGGTCAATACTTTGATATATTCCGCCTATTTGTGCGCCTGAGGTTTCTAAAAGATATGGTTTTAAGCCTGGATCCAAATTCTCTGGCATAGCAACTATGCTGCCAGCGCCAGCGGAGGCCATAGTTTCATTGGTCTTTACCAATGAAGGGTGATTGTCTAGTCTAATTGCCTGTTCTACTTCACTGAGTTGATTATAGATAAACTGTTGTGTCTTGGCAATATCTTGAATAGCACTAACACCAAAGCCTCTTACTAAGGATTTTTGATTGTAAACAATAACTAGAGGAATAAAGCCCAAGTTATTAGGTACCACAGTTTCAGCTAATTCTTCGCGGGTGTCATAGTTGACTTCGTGTGTGGTGATAGTTTCTGTGGTCCATTCTTTAACAGTCTGTACTGAGCCATTGATCTCTTCCACATATTTCACATAGACTAGTTCATAGCGTCCTGTAACATCACGCTCCCAACGCCAGTCTATAACAACTAGGGGACTTAGAATCGACGCATAAGGTCTAACACCAACAGCTTCTTCATCGGCCTTGGTAATAGCACCTATATCTGGCTTGCTCATTAATACCCAGCAATGACCAAACACACTTGCCCAGGTTGAAACTTCTTTCATAAAGGCATCAAGGTCGCGGCCATCAAGGTCCGCATCATCCAGAAAATCTAGTGTTTCTGGAAGGCCTTCTAGTGTGCCAAGATCACGCTCGGGTTTTTCCTGGAAGAGAAAGCTATTGTAGACATTGATGACCGACTTACAATGGTTATGAAGAGGAGTTTGCTGTAAGCGTTGTCCATACTCCATATCTGTTTCTAGTTGATATCTAGTGAGCAATTGATAGCGTTGATAATCCTCACCGCCCATATAGCTTACTAATAAGAAGCGCCAGTTGGCACGGTTATAGTTGTAGAATCTGTTGGGACTGGCAATACGCCCCAGCTGTTCATCAACAATTTGAATTATACTCATACTCTCATTCCTTGAATTGTAGGACCTTTGTAGACGCCCTGATGTCCCCAACGCTGTGTAGTCACTGGGAACTGACTTGTATCTCTTCGCACTGGGAACAAATAATCGACCAAATAACCCAGTGCGTCATTCATATGATCGTAACCACTATCCTTGTCAGGCTGTACTGTGCCTTCTTTGTAAGTGTGTCGTTCTAAACTCTCGATAGTGTATTTACACTG
>Ga0214193_1000075_pt1 | contig 28685 bp, 30 predicted proteins | sample TroBogEpilimnion_10_FD_153031 | JGI IMG/M metagenome (GOLD analysis project Ga0214193, IMG submission 153031) | Freshwater microbial communities from Trout Bog Lake, WI - 05AUG2008 epilimnion | ecosystem: Environmental > Aquatic > Freshwater > Lake > Epilimnion/Euphotic zone | place: Trout Bog...
AAAGACACTGATCTTAAGGCTGTGGAGAATATCATCGAAACAGGTATAAATCATCTTGGATGGCCGGCTGTAAAAGAATGCCCCGCAATCATGTAGAATTTGGCTGAAAACAATATGTAATGAAAAGGGTTTGGAAATTGTCGTTTCGTTTGTTGTTTTGGATAAAGAAATAGAGGTTCGGATTTGACAAACTCAAGTGAATATTTTAATCACGCAGCCACGGTCTTCTGAAATTCGATTTCTTCGCAATCTCCGCGCTCGTCGTCAAAGCCGTCGTCATCACAAATCATCCCAGGATTCCGGCACTCGAATCCAAGGCGCGCGTACCAACCGCAGAGCCAAAACGTATCGTCGGTGCAGTTGTCGACACAGAGGTGGAGAGCCGAGCCAGCAGGCAGGAGAGACTCACACTTTTTGACTAGGGCGGTGGCGCAGCCCTTGTTGCGGTAGTTGGGATCAACGCACACCCCCTGCAGCTTGTATGTGCTTTGGACTCTGGAGACCATAGCAAAGGCGACAGTGACGTCATCATCCGAAATCCAGAGCGTCTGAAAAATATTGCTTTTCTTGAGGTAGCCCTTAGGGATTCCGACATCGAAACAGAACTCCAACAAACTGGCTCCGATCTCTGTGGCCTTCGTCTCAAAGGAGGGATCCTCGTCAGTGATCACTTGGACTGTGTGCTGCATCGATTTCGGATGCTCGAGAGCGATCAATTTATATATATCATTTATAAATCAAATGAACTTTTTGAACATCCGACGAGGCCCTCGGCAGCGGGGCGCGCTCTCCCACGAAGCGCACACTGCGGCCCTTGCCATCGACCACCGTCACGCGGATGGGCTGCGGTTCGATGAGCCCGCTGCTTGCGAGGTCGGAGAGGAAGTCGGTGGCCATTTTGCGGATCGTTGCGTCGGAGTTGTCGAATTTTACTTCCGCCCACGTCCAGGACTGCTCGCCTCTGATGGAGCCTTGGTTTACAAATTGCAAGTCTCTGGCCACGATTGCATCCATTTTTCTCTGGGCGTTGGGAGTCTGCAGCTCGGCTTATATACAGCTTGCGTGACATATGTGTATAAAAGCAGCGTGGCCCTGAATCCAAAAACGCCCAATATGTCCGTCGAACAGATTGCACGTGAATGCGCGGAGTTTCTCAACGAGTCTCTCATGGAGGAGAAGAATGTCGGGTTGATGCAAGTCGAGCTGGTGGAAGAAAACCAGATTTCCATCGTGGACGAGTGGTCCAACTGCAAAGTCGTTGTCTATAACTCTCAGCGCTCTGGCGTTGTTTTCAACGTGAGTGGCATCGTTCGCGACAATTCTGACGACGTCGAACTGCAGACTGCGTTTTTCAACCATGGCGGATACGCGGGTTTCGACGACGTCTCCGAGCTGCGCGAGGTCCGGCGCCTCGTCTACAAGTTTTTCGTCGCAAAGAAGCATTTGTGAAGTGAAATGTATCGAGAAAAAGTACCTCCTTTCGCCTTACTCCCAACACCCCTCCCCCACGCTGTACCGACATCCCTGCGTAAATAAACCCCTCCCCGAACCACCAAATGGCAGCCGCTCTTCTCCTCTGCATCTCCACCTGCCCTGTTGGAGAATTCCTCCTTTACAACTGCACTTCGACGCGCTCCGCGGTGTGCTGGCCGTGCGAGACGGGCTTCGCGTGCAACACCACATCCAGAATCCGGTGCATCGACGGGGTCTCGTGGTCCAACGCGTCCTCGGCGTCGTGCTTCCCGTGCACGCCGGGCTGGTGTCCTGGCGGCACCGTCCTGGTGCGCGAGTGCTCGGCCACCTCGGACCGCGTGTGCGCCCCGTGTCCCGAGTCGTTTCGGTGCGTCAACGGGACCATGGAGCGCCGCAACAGCACCCAATGCGCGCCGGGCGAGACGGCTGCAGGCTCGACATGCCGCGTGTGCCCCGAGGGCTACGGGTGCGCGAACGAGCGGATCGAGCTCTGCGGGCCCAACACCTACTCCCTCAACGGCACCTGCGCCCCGTGCCCCGCCAACTCGCAGTCCCCCGCCGGCTCGCGCTCCAGCGACGAGTGCGCGTGCGACGCCGGCTACGTGCGAGCCGGCGGCGTCTGCTCCTGCTGCAAGGAGGGAACGGTCTGGAAGGACGGGCGGTGCGAGCTGTGCGAGGCCGGGTCCTACTGCATGGGCAAGCTGCACCAGGAGACGTGCCCGCGCGACATGTACTCGCTCCGGGGGGCGGCCGAGTGCATCGAGTGCAGGCCCTTCTCCAGCTGCCAGCGGCACTGCGCCGGCGCCGCGAGCTGCGTGTGCGATGACGGCTACATTTTCGAGCGCGGCGGCTGCCGCCGGTGCGGCCCCGGGACCGCCAAGGCCGACGAGACGTCGTGCGCCCGGTGCGCGCCCGGGATGCAGTGCCTCGGCGGCGCGGAGGTCGCTGCGTGCCGGCTGTCGACCTATTCGCCTGGCAACCTGACCCGGTGCGTGCCTTGCACGCTGTGCCCGGAGCTCACGCGCGCCCGGTGCAACGCGACGCACGACTCGGAATGTGTCGGGACCAGGGAGCCCCTGGCGGTGATTCTGGTGCACCAGGAGTACCGGACCGCCATCGACGGCGAGACGTTTGGCGCGTTCGCGGTGGCCTACACCTCGGCGCTGCCCAAGGCCCAGCTGCAGAGCGTGTGCGACGAGCGGCGGTGCGTCGACTGCTTTCAGGGCCTTTGCTCGTCTCCGCGGGCGCTCAGCGGGCCTGTGTACAGGACTGTGATCGAGATCCGGTCCGAGACGAACCGGCTGGTGCAAAACGTCGAGGCGCTGGCCAACACCGCGTTCCTGCTCGAGACCGCCAAGGCCGCTATGCGCAGGGTCACCGAGGCGCCGTTCGCCGCGTACTCGCGGGTGGACCACGAGGTCATCTGCCCCGACGAGGGCGCGTCGTGGGACGGAGGGGCGTGCGTCCAGCCCAGCGCGGCGGTGACGACGTGGCTGGGTCTGGTGCTCGGGGTGGTGATGCTGGTGGCCGTGGCGGTTTACGGGGGAAGAAAAAATGGCGTGAATTGAGGGCATCCTCTGCCTTACACGGCGACGGCTTGCAGCACTCGAATGCCGATCCATACGACCCGAATCGACTTTCCCATCCAGGACGCCACGACCCTGCGATTCGTGGGCCACTGCACGCAGCACTGGAACAACTTCGCCCTATGCTCTGACGCGCACGTGGCGTTTATGAAGCACCTGGCCTGCTACATTTTCAATCTGCCTGTGGCCACGCAGCTGATTGGGATCCTGTTTGAGGTATTTTCATTGAGTTTTCGAGTCTTTAATGATTTCCGATTCTGTGGTCCCCATAGGACTCGACGCTCGTGCTGATGCGGCCCGACGACGCCATGACGTTTTACGCCATCTCGAGGCTCGGGGCGGAGCAGTTCAGCGCCTGCATTGTTGTAACCCGGGACTTTGCGCCGTCGTGGGGCATGGGGACGGGCTTCTGGGACGGACTGCACATGGCGGAGAGCCAGCTCATGACGGGAGAGAGCGCGGGGCCGACGGAAGACGAGCAGGGGTGATCAAAGGAAAAACAGCTGCTCGAAGCGCATCAGGGCGATCCGCACATCGGCCGCGCTCACAGTGAGGCTGCGCCTTTGCATAGCTTCTAGAATAGCGCCTACGGCAATATCGAGTCGGTCCGCGGGCGGCTGATTGAACAGAGCGACACGCGCTTCGGAGGAGAATTGCATAGAGGAAAAAAACACGCTTTGGAGGAGAATTGCATCGAGGAAAAAAAAATTCATAAGGCCGACACCCGCTTAGCGGGCACCGCCTTCATTTTCTTCTTGATGACGAGAAACGCCCTTCGGATATCGGCCGCGATGGCAGCTACTGAGCTGTTGTCCTTGAGCACGCATTCGCCTGAGTGCGTTGATTGGAAGATTGCTCTGACTACAAAGCTCCTGTGACTTAGGAGCTCAAACTCGAACCACCAGGCCTCTGTGTCGATCAGCATGGACCACAGGTAGCGCCTCTCTTCCTGGAGCGAGGTGGAGCGGACGCTGAGGTTTGTGTTGACGTCCTCCATGATGCACCGCAGCGCGGAGGCAAAGTTGTCGTGGATCGAGGTGCAGTTGGCACAGGCTTTTTTCATCACTGCTGGCTGTGTGAGGAGGCGACATGCGTATAAATAAACTGCAGCTGTAAAAGTACAAACCAAATCAAATTTAAAACGTTTTGAACAGCTGTTGGAAAATTGAAGTCACAGTGACTGAACCGTTGCGTTTTCGATTTTAAACTGATTGTCTCCGTTTCCTCGGAAATAAAAGTCACAGTGACCGAACCGTTGTGTTTTCGATTTTAAAACCGATTGAATCATTTTCCTCGGAAATAAAAGTCACGGTGACCGAACCGTTGCGTTTTCGATTTTGAAACTGATTGACCCATTTCGTAGTTTTTTCCTCGGAAACAAAAGTCACGGTGACCGAACCGTTGCGTTTTCGATTTTGTGAAATCCATCAGCCAGCATGGCGTCTCCATACAGCTCGTACTCCGTCGTCCGAAACACCGACTCGAACGAGGAGCAGTGCCCGGCCCACTTGAGCGCCCCGTCGAGCGCGGCGACAAACTTCTCGCGCTTGCGCGTGTCGGTGAATCGGAGCAGCTGGACTATGGCCTCCGCGAGGATGTCGAGCTTGTTCTGTGCGCTCTCGTCAATGTAGCGGATGATGTGGTGCAGCGTGTGGCTGGAGGGCTGGGTCGGATGGTGGACGTGGTCTGTTTCCAGCATATCGATGATGGCGCTCATATACGGTGTGCAGGGCGGCTGAATATACTGGCAGCGCTTCAAGTGTCACTTTTGCACACACAAGTAGTGTGCTTTTACAGGTTGCATGCTTCAACTTTAAGCCCCCCGCATACAAAAACCGTTTCCCGGAAGCGGTGAATGAACGGCGGCTCGTTCTACGTGGCCGAGGACGAGATGGTGGTGGACCCGTTTGTGGCGCCGGTGCCGACGCTGACGGCGGAGCTGCTCAAGTGCGAGGAGCTGGTGCAGCGCGACTTCCGGTACGCGCAGCTGGTGGCCGGGGCGTCCAAGATGCCGATGAGCATGATCTGGGTGGCGCGGAACCAGGACCAGCCCGTGACGGACGCGGACCTCGCGGCGCTCAAGGACATTGCGTGGACCGAGCTGGTCAAGAAGCGGTACCTGCCTGGCCTGGCCGGGACCACGACGGTCCGAGCCGCCGCGGCGTCGATGCTGGAGATTGTGCGCGAGATGAACCTGCAGCGGCGGCGGTTCCTGATCATGGGGCTGCACGAGCAGGTGGAGGCGTCGGAGATCCAGCTGATCCTGCACCTGTGCCAGGCCGAGATCATCCGCACCGACAACTACCGGGCGACGGCCAACCGGTACCGCCGGCATGACAAGCTGTTTGAGGCGTTTGCGCTGGCGGTGGGCGCGTTTGTGTGCGCGTCGGCGCCGTTCACGCTGGGGTCGGGCACCGGGCGGTACGAGCGCGACCTGCAGTTTGAGTACAAGAAGACCGTCACCGCGCTGTTCGTCTGGGCGCTCCGCAGGGTGAACGACATTCGAGGGATGGACGAGGACTATGTGGCGCGGATCTCGAGGCTGATTGTGGTGCGGCCTGAGGATGAGGGCGACAGCAAGCGGGTCGGGTTCCTCGGAGGGGACGGCGGAGACTCCAACAGCGGTAGGAACTACCAGGTGCTGCTGGACGCGGTGGCGGAGGCGCAGAACAAGGCCGAATCCGCACTGTCCAAGGTGGTGAAGCTCAGAGAGGAAGGCAAGGCGTGGATGGAGCAGATGACGGCCGTGGATGCGGGGATGAGGGATAGGGAGGCGCGTATGTCAGAACAGGTGAAGATGCACACGGAGGTGCTGACAGCGAATGCAAACGAGAGGGTGACTGGGTTGGTGAGCACAGTGAAGGACTTATTGTCGGGTGGAATGTCGGATAGTAGTAAAACTGGAGCGATGGAGATCATGAAAAGGGGTTTCGCAGATGAGTTGAAGGCGTTGGAAACAAAGACCCAGGTAGAATTCGGAAATAGGGATGCAGCATTTGATGCTAGGGTTAATGCATTAGTAAGACTACAGGCTGCTGCGGCTGAAACACGGGTTGCTGAAATGGAAAGGAAGTTTCAGATTCTTTTTCAACATGTTAGTAGTATTTTCAGGTATATCGGAACACCTCTTAGTGACAGTGGAGATATCACAGCACCGTTAGTGCCGAATGGGCTGTCCGACAACTTGAAAAACTTAAGAGAGGATATGGAAACCGCGGCGAGATTTGCAAAGCAGCACGATAGACAAATTTCATCGGTAGAAAAAGCGAATGCTGCACTCGTCTTGAGAATCGAAGAAATGGAGCGGCAAAATCAGATGAAAACGGATGAATACAATCGATACAAAGCCAGGACGGAAACTAAACTTGCAGCACTTGATGTCTCTATAAACGCCCTCACAACCCCTTCACCTGATCCGACCGCTCAGATTCTTCAAGCCTGTAAAGCAGAATGCACACAACTGATAAACGATTCGAATTCAACCATGAACAAAACACTAACCAATCATGCAGCACGACTGGCTGACGCTGAGAACAAAATAAAAAATCTTGAAAAAACAGCAGACTTGATAAGTGATCCAAATTCAGAAATAAACCGATACATTCACGACCATTCAGTAAAATTGGCCGAAGTCGAGGTCATTGTGGGAGAGCTTGAAGAAAGAATAGAGAAAATAGAGGGCGTAACTGAAGGTTCTACGCCCGCTGAACCGGTCACCTTCGACCAACGAATCCAAGATGAAATCGAAGCCAGAGTCTCTGCCAGACTATCACCAGAAACGATTCGCGGCATAGTAAACACAGCCATCGACCGGATCACTGGCGGCGCAGACTCGATGCCTCCCGAAATTCTGAGATTACGAGAAGAGCTTCTGGATCACAATGCAAGAATCGCCAATCTCGAGGCGAACACGGGCGGTTCCCTCGACATCTTCGGCGGCTCGGAAACCGAACCCCCCAACGCCTCATTCGACCCCAACGCCTCATTCGACCCACTCGATTCCAGAAAGGGTAAACGCCCTGCATCCGCTCGCTGATGATATTAAGTCGCTTCTGCCTTACTACAAAAAGCCTCCCTACACCGCCCGCCGATGTTTCCCCTGGACTCGAGCACCCGCGGGGTGCACTTCAAGAACCTCACCGCCCGTGTCGAAAACGACTGGATCCGGCTGTCCGGCGCGTACGAGGCGTCGGACCTGATCCCCGTGCTGCTCTTCTCGGTCGGCGTCCCGTGGGTCGAGCCGTGCGTCAAGCACATCTGCTGCCTGTGGGACATCGCGGCGCGGTACCGGGACCACGACCTCCTGACGGCGCTGGGTCCGACGTGCGACGAGGGCGCGAACCTGACGGCCAGGGACCTGATGAAGGGCAGCTCCTCGCCGGGCGAGTGGAGCGTGCAGACCATGATCCACCCGAGCTTCGTGGCGATGCTGTTCCTGTGCGTCGAGCCCGCGTTCTACATCTTTTACGAAATCGTCCCCATGCAGTGGATCGGGTCCTCGACCATCCACTGGCGGTCCTCGTGGTACGGCCAGCCGTGCCACCCGGTGCTCTACCCCGACGGGCGGCAGGTCTGCATCTACTGTGCGAACTCCAAGCCCGACAATGCGGTGTTTGTCTTCAGCGCCAACTGGTTCGCGACCTTTCAGTGCCAGTGGACCTGCCTGCCGGGGTACGTGGGCCCCAACTGCGACGTGGCCGTGGATCTGGCCCTCTACGCGTGCGGCGGCGTGATCGCGGCCCTCTGCGTCGCCGGGCTCGCGCTGTGCGCTGGGTTTAGGCGGAAGGTGGTGGTGGACGAAGCGGTTGAGAAGCCGCAGCCTGCCAAACCGGTGGCAGCCGGAATGGCGAGGTCGGAGATGATTGTGTTCAAGGAGAACAGTATACCGGATATTCGAATAAAACTATTGTAGATTCATTCGCCCCTGAGGCTCACACGAAAATACGGGGACCGCGACGGCAGCGGCAGCTCGTGGAACTCGACCGTGTCCTTGTCGGTCCAGCACACCACGGCAGCGCCCTCGACGTTCATCCCGGTCGAGATCCGCGCGCGCACGTACTTTTGGAGCTGCTGGATGTGCTTGGGGACGATCTTGGGCGCGACTTTCAGCTCCAGAATCACCCGATGGTCGATCTCGAGGTCCAGGCGCCCGGCGTGCACGGGCACGGACCCCGACATCGTGAACACGTCCACCTCGGCGAGGCTCGGGATGTTTCGGTGGTACAGCTCGACCTGCAGCAGCCGCTGGTACATGGCCTCGGTGCAGCCCGAGCGGTGCTGCGACATGATCTGCTCCGAGCACGTCCGTATGGTCTCCATGAGGCACGCTGGCTTGGTCAGCTCCGCTCTCAGGTGCGCGGTCCACATGGCGGCTAATAAAATAAACAGGGCGCGACGCATGTGTTTGATCGGCGCGGGCCGGGAGTGTAAGAGGATGGGAGTTTATTTTTTTCGGTGCAGAGGCAAATATCTTCGAAGCAATTGTGCATTTTGAAGCCATTTTGACTTCAGTGCGGTTCCGACTCCTCACTTCTGCTGGGAAGAAACGGATCGTCGTCTTCGCCAATCCAGCTGGCGGGCGTCAGAGCCAACGCCAAGACGAATCCCATTCCGAAAATCAAGACAGACCGCCACATTTGCTGAGTGATTGATCAATTTGTGAGTAAAAGAAGAGTTGCCGCTTTTTAACAAATGGCTTAGCTGCAGCAACTGCTGCTGTCGCTTGTTTCAGTCTCGTTTTCCGTCTGGTCCTCGTAATCACTTTCCGTCTCCGAATTCAGCGCATTCACTTCGTCATACCATTCATCTTTCGCATCCTCAACCCATAATTTACGCCCAAACATCCCCACTGCTCCCCCGCTCTGCAGATCGCGGCGCACCACTTGCTTGGGACTTGTCTCAACCCAGCCGAGCGTCTTGTACCCGTCGCCTATGATCTCAAGCGCACAGAGAATGTGATCCCACTCGCGCCACGGATCGGTTTTGATCGCGCGATACTCATTCAGCCCAATCCAGATCACTGGATACTCTCTCAACCCGACCTGCGGGCGCTGAGCGGCAAGAAACTGATCCATCATCGCACGGCTGTCGCATTGGATGCTCGCATCGGGAAAGCGGTAGTAGAATCCGTTCCAGGCAAGCACTGCCTGTCGCTTCCACACGCGCTCGTCGTCAGCCATGTGGCGCATATTCTTGGACGAGCAGGCCAGCAGACCGAGGGTTCGTGGTGTGAGATGAGGGAATATGAAATCAACGCATAGGTCTGCACATTCCATGACACGTGGCATTTCAGGGTTGCTTGTCTTTGTGATAAATATATCATTGCAGGGGGGAATTCGAACCTTTTGATAAAAAAAAGCACGAATGAGTGAGTAAGGGAAAAGTCAGTTAAAAAACGAACGAGTGAGTAAGGGAAAAGTTGTCTCACAGACGAAAAAAATCACAAATGGCCCAGATCTACGCCAAGACCAAAGAAGGATCTTTACGCGCGATTCGACACATACTCAGCCAAAAAGACTTCGACCCGCTAGCCCTCGTTTTACCAGACACCCATGCAATGCATCTCAACCAAATGCACTTTCCACCGCTGCATCACGCGGCGCTGAACGGGCAAACGTCGGTCCTCCGGCTCATGATTGCGCGCAGCGACGAGTCCATCGTCAACCGTCCGTTCAACAAGGTCACGCCACTGATTCTCGCCATCCGTTCCCGTTGCATTCACTGCGTCGAGGCGCTTCTATACGCCGGGGCCGACACAAACTTCAATATCGATTCCGACATAATGACGCCGCTGCGCTTTGCGGTCGAGGAGTGTTCGAACTTCGAAATCATCAGAGCTCTTGTGGAATTCGATGCGAATCCGTTCGAGGAGACCATCAAGTTCAGCTCGCCGTTTGATTTCGTCAGGTCCCGTCTGATGCCTTGCAACGACGAAGCGGAGCGCGCGCATTGGGAGGCTGTGATTGAGCTGTTTGAGGAGTTTTATGAGTGATATTTTATCTGGTCTACCGAAAACCAGTACATAAGACTTGACGGAGCTTATTTTCAGATGCGCAACGAAAGATTGTGGAGTATCATGAGCAGACTTGTTGATGCCATGGATTCAAAGGATCAATTTATATTGCAAGGAGGCTTTGATGATACATATAGCTTATTGCAGCGCATTGTTGAGAGAAATAAATGGAAAATTGAAAGCATAACTTTTCAGAATCTTCCTGGATACAAGATCACTGGTAATATTGCAAACAATTATTCTCGAATTATAATAGCTCAGAGTGGCAGATGTGGTTTGGTAGGCGACAATGAAAGTGACTGGACATATATAAAAGAAAATGAAGCTAGCAGTAGACTAGAAGATTCACTGCGTCAAAGAATTGAGCGTTCACGGGACTTTCGTGATACATTTAAGTTATTGGACCGAATTATTACTTCACTTAACTGGACATTGGAAAGTCAGGGTAACGATAAAAATGGTAATCCCACGTACATGGTCACGAGTGATATCACAAACAACCTTGCTAAAGTCACAATATATGCAAATGGAAACTGTGCATTGATAGGTGACAATGAATCTGATTGGACGTATATAGATGAAAAGGACGTTAAAAGTAAGATGGAAGATTTACTGCGTCAAAGAATTGAGCGTTTGCGAACTTTTCAAGATACATTTGAATCACTGAAGCAAATTATTGATTCTCGTGGATGGAAGTTCTGGCAGCTAAAAGATGATTCTCATGGCAATAGTGTTTACCATATCTCAACAGACGACACAAACAAACATGTTGATGTTACAATTGAGAAAAAAAGTGGTCTCTGTGCGTGGTCCAATCCTGAAGGCACAGAATGGACTGAAATAAAAGCAAACGATGTTCCTGCTAAACTGAAGAACGCTCTGATCAGAAGAATTAGGTGACCTGTACGCGAAACAAACATTCTTTTTTCAAGTAAATTTACTATCACCCCATCCTGTCAACCATCTTCCTGATATGCTCCCTGTTCATCCCCGGCCACCGGCGCATAAACGCGTGCACCTGCTCGCGCGTGAGCTTTACGGTCTCCATCGGCGGGAGCGCGCCCAGGTGCTGCCGCATGAAGAAGAGCACCCTGGTCTCGTCCATGTAGCGCACAATGTACGGGGGCGCCGCGTGCTCCAGCCCGTGGCCCCACGCGAGCTCAAAGTCCGAGATCAGCAGCGAGTGGCAGCACCTTTTGCAGAAGCGGGCCTGAAACGCCATGAACACGCGGTTCGCCTTGCCGCCGCATGCGATGCATTTGCCGAGGAGAAGTTTAATCCCAGTGATCACACGGCGGCGGAGGCCCATGTGCGGAGGGAGGGACCATTTGGGGAGACTCGAGCCGAGGATTCTCCAGAGATTGTGGTCGTTTCTGTAGCGCAGCCAAACGGCACGGTGGGTGGCTTGGAGTTTGACGAAGGCTAGGAGGGAACACGGGTCTGTGGGGCGGGATAAAAGGAACTGGGAGACGACTATTAACACATCGTCCATTAGAGAATGCAGATGGAAGATGATAGCGGTGTCAAAGCAGAAATTGATTTATTTTTTTCCGTCCTCATCATACGAGAGGCCCTCACAACTCATCGGGAAATTTCTCCTTCTGCTTCCTCAAGGCCTCCCCAATCACGCGTATCCCTTCTTCCCATTGGGCGTTCATCTCTTCTGCCCGCCGCATGTGCATCGGGTCCATGATATTGCCGCTCAGGATCGCCTCGTTGATGATCGACGGGCTTCCTGCTGTCGTTCCGAGACGGATGAGCTGTGTCTTCTCCTCTTTGTGCATCGGGTCCATGATATTGCCGCTCAGGATCGCCTCGTTGATGATCGACGGGCTTCCTGCTGTCGTTCCGAGACGGATGAGCTGTGTCCTCTCCTCTTCCGTCAGCGGGCGCTTGCTTAGGTCATTGGGAGGGGGGCCGCGAATGAGTCTGGTGAATATGGATCCCATTGAGAAGATTGTTGAGGAAGAAAAAATCACAACGACAAGGCAAAAGTTTATTTTTTTTTTACTCAGCCGACTCCTCAAACTTTCTCCAAGGCCAGCAGAGCCCGCACACCGTGTGGTGGTTGTACGACTCCTTGATCTCCCGCACACAGCAGCCGCAGCACGCCCAGCACGCGCAGACCGCCAGAAGCGCGCTGCAGAAGCCCAGCGTCCCGATGGCGCGGTCGGCGGGGGACACGAGACTGTCGCTCTCGAGCGTCGGCTTTTCGCTCGGCTCGTCGTCTTCCTCTTCTTCAATCACAAACTTTGGTGCTGACGACATCACTACGCACTGAAGCCGAAAGCAATTATACGAACCATTGCCGCACGAGACTAGTGCTCGCACAGGTACGATTCCAAGCTCGCCTTCACGTGCGCGTGCCCCTCGACGAACCGCTCGTGCATCTTGGCGAAGAGGTCCGACTGCTCCTGGAACTTTGTGGTCAGCTGGTTCATGTCCGCGTCCTGCGGCTGGCCCTCGAGCCAGATCTTGGTGTAGGTCCGGACGACGTGCTCCAGCCGGCAGCAGTAGAAGCACATGAGCATAAAGTACTGGAACTTGGCGTGCACGGGGATCGCCTGGTTGTGCTTGGTCGCGCGGCTCACGTCGATGCAGTTTTGCGCCTGGCAGTCGGTGATGACGCCTGCACAAGGAACGCGCGTGACGCCGGGCGAGAGGAAGAAAAAAAAGCAATTCACTCACAGGTGCTCCACCCGGGGATCACGCGCACGGGGCTGTGCATCGACGAGACGATCTCGCCGCACACCTTGCCGAGCTTCGAGTTCGGCAGGCGCCGCACGCGGTCCACCAGCGCGTGGAGCTCCTTGATGACCGCCGAGACGGAGGCTACGTTCGCGGACACCTTCTGCGCCCACTCCTCGCCGTTTTCGTGGCACTGGTGCAGGTACTTTCGGTACGCGCAGTTGCCGGAGATGACGTCGAGCGCCTTGCACAGCACAAAGTCCTTGAAGGCAGCGGCGTCCATCGGATTACTTCTTCTTCTTCTTGTCTTTTCGAGCTTGTGTTATGGACGTCTGGAGGCCCTTCTTCTCTTTGTGCAAGACCAACCTGCCTTGATTCGGTCCGATCTTTAACGTGGAGCGCTGTGTGGTGGATGTTACGGACTTGACTGGCTGGCTCTCCTTCTTGGGGGGCTGGCTCTCTTTCTTGGGGGTTGTTTGCCTGCTCGCTTTGTTGCGTGCTGGATTCTGGGGTTTCGTGGTTTGCGTAAGCGCCGAGGTGTTCAATTTTAGCGTCATGTCGGGTTCTGTGAATGGGAATTTTGATGTGTTTTCCCAAGTAATAGTAGAAGGCTTAGGGCCTTTATAGTCTCCTGCTGGTGATGTTCCTGTTACAATCGGAATATGTATATCATGTAGATACTGCTTAGCATACTGGGTTCTATTTGCAGATTCCACGTCGTCAAACAGATGCTTGCATACAAACGAGGGGACGTCGTGATAGTTTGTATACAATATCTTCTTTGCCAACTCAAATGAGTATCTGTATGTTGGATTCTCTGATGATGTAAGTTTTTTGTTGATGAAGTCCAGACCAGCGTCCCTAATTGGATCAAAACAAAACTTTCCAAGCACGATTCGACGGGGTGGTTTCTTGGATTCGCCCAGAGATTCGATGAAAAACTTCTTTTGCTCTGAATCGTGTTTTGAAGAAACGAATCCTCCAATTTTATCCAGGCTTGTCTGGTTGAAAATCTCATATGGAAAGCACTGCTTCGTCAGCTCTGTTGGTGTTTGCGAATTCGCGAATCCGGAATAGACAGTGTTGCGTATCTTTTGAAAATCTGAATTAACTTCTTGCTTATTTTCGCTCAAATCTACAGGGGTGAATGTTTCAAGAACCGATGCTATGACTGATTTGAAAACGCTCTTCCATTCCATGGACGAACGCACAATTCCATATTTGGCTGACTTCTCCAGATCAGCTGTTTTTGGCCTGGACTCTGTTTTTACTTTTGCTTTGGCTTCATTCATGGCGTTCACAAAGTCTTTTATTGTGATTGGTGAAACCAGTCCGCCGTTGGTTGTAAGGTCCTTAACTCCAATCCGCAAGAAATCCGCCAGACAGTACCATATAACATCATCAATGAACTCCTTTGCCAGATTATGCACTTTAACCCCCCTCCCAATACATGCAATAAAAAATGTGTGAATATGGCAAGAAAGGAGCTCAAATCTTTCGATTAAAAGGGCTTGAATGATATTGTCGATTGCTGCTAGTTTCGTGTGCTCCCCGCTGTAAGTTTCCATGTCGTTTGAAAACAATGCATCTGCCAAGGATTTCTTTGTTATCGTTGGATCAATTTTAGCTGGTGTACCGTCTTTAACAGCAGCCGAACCCTTAATAGCAACAATAAGTGCGTCGTACATTGTCTTATAACCTTTCATGCTGCCCACAATGTTTTTCACTCTATTAGTTTCTTGTTCATGTATCTTTTTATGGATGGTATCCCTATGTGTTGCCTCTCGACTTCCTTTCATAACAGTTTCTAAGTCATACTTGCAATCAAATGCGTGATTTTCAGCATATTTCACGACCTCAAATGGATATTTGTTGGTTTCATCTTCCACGCTTAACGATTTTTTGATGAAATCGGATAGTTCCCCCAGAACGTGGTTTTTCCATGCGTCTGTACCAGCGTCGTTGTAAAAACTTTCCACTTTAGTCATCAAAACATTCCTTATTTCTGTCGCGTTTAAAGCAATTGTATTTTTGTGCTTTTCAAGAGCAGCTATGATTTTATCCTCGATTTCCTGAACAGCTTCTAAAATTTTCACCAACGGAATAAATTGTTCGTTGTTTTCAAACATGGTGTAATCGTTCAAGGTGTCGTGCCATGTCAAGTCACAGACATTCATGGCCTTGGTAAATTTTTTCAGGGTGTCTGCGGTATAAAGATGCCATTCTCCTGTCTTGATATCAATCTTAGGCGTCAGAAGCCGAAGGAACGGTGAAACCACGTAAAAGTTCTTCGCCCCCTTTTCCCGAAATGCCCCAGATACAAACGGAACCAAACAAAAAGCATCGTCTATTAGACGTCGTTCGTCGTTCTTCCCTCGGAGATGAAATGCATTCTTTCTGTGTTTTTGCAATGCTGCTTCAGCAGTCCTATATTTTTCTAAAAGTCCTGCGTCTTCCTTATTAGCTTCATACGCTGATCTCGCCTCGGAGACAGCATTTTTTAACGCTTCGTCACTTGACATTTCCCCGCCACTCGCATTTGCTTATATACATCCGCGAGCAAAATCAATATCCAGACGAAAAAACACAGACGCCCGGCCTTTCGCAGCGAACCCCTACATAAACGCGCACGCAGCCGAATCAATATGCCCCTGCACGCTATCCTCGAATCGTGGGACAAGCCCGTCAAGCCGGAGGTCATCAAAGAGATTGTTCACTACATGAAGAGCATGCCCAGCGACCAAGAAGCCCTCGTCATCCAGTGCGCCCTGCACCTCGACAAGTCGCAGACGCTCGGCGCGGTGCTGGCCGTGGTCCACGCGCTGAACGAGGGCGAGTTTCTGCTCAAGTGCGTCTCCGACGACAGCCAGCTCGAGTCCGACCTGACGAGCGAGTTCGAAAAGATGCTGGGCGGCGACGATAAAAAGGACGCATCCGTCCCTTACCAGGAAAGCAGCGACACCAAGCCGCGATGAAGCTGTACGTCGGAAAGCGACCGATCAGGCTGCCCGGGCGGCCGTGCATGGCAGAGGACGTCCGCGCCCTGGTGGACCGCGCCAATCCCCCGTTTGTGGTCAAGGGCGACGGAGGCGGCTTCAGCGCGAGGCAGCGGGTGTTTTTCGCCGTCGAGGGGGTCCGCGTCGAGTGCGAAAACGAGCAGGAGCTTTGCCTGGCGTGCAAGCTGCTGTCAGAGGATCACAATCAATGGCAGACGCCGGACGACGCGTGGAAGTGCATAGACGAGACCGCCAGGATGGAGAGGGCGATCGAGGAGAGTCCGCCCGTTGCGAGCGAGGACGAGGCCCCCGACGAGAGCGAGGACATCACAATCGAGGAATGGAGCCAGATGGGCTACAAGTGGTTCAAGCGCGACGAAGTGCTTTATATCTGAAGTAAAACATCAATCCCGCTGCCTTCGTTTCCCCGTGGTCCCCAAGAGGATCTCCGACAGCCGGATGGCGTGGTCCGGCTGCAGGACGCCCACCTCGTGGAGTGTTTTGAGGTCCTCTATGCCCTGCACCTCGAGGCGCGGGAGCGCCATCAGGTTGTACTCGGCCGCTTCCTTGTAAATGAGCTGATGCGCCTCCGCGAGCAGGTCGGACAGGAACATGCACATGCGGGACATCTTGCTCTGAAACATCCTCGAAGTCGCCCTCCCGCCGCGCGATTCCTTCTGGGCCGATTTGTCCGCCATGACCATTTCGATGGGAACCCCCAGCAGGCTGCACACCGAGTGTCGGAACTTGCTTGTCATGAACTCGACGTCGACCACCGGCTTCAGCACGGGCGTCGCCTCCAGATGGTGGTGCGGCGGCAGCTCATAGACTACTTCTCTGTGATTCGTCGGGTTGTTGTGAAACGCGAGCTCGACCTGCGACAGGGTCTGGTTCTTCTTGGACTGAATGGCCCCCTTGAGGAAATCCAGCGCCTCAAACACCTCCTTCTGCGACGCTTCGTGGTTGAACTGCTTCGGTTCCGACGACACGACGATTCTAGCTGTAGTGTTCCACGCATCCGCGTTGTGGTAGCGCTTGATGGTCTCGCGGAGGATCTTGTACTCCTCGATCAAGTGCGCCAACGGCGTCTGGACCGTGGCGCGCAAGATGGAGCCCTCGTTGACATTAAAACTGGGCTGCCTCCACTCGGTGATGACAAACGGCACCTCCTTGATCACCATCTGCACCTTGTACTTGAGCGATCCGGTCGTCTTGCATGGCTCCACGGTCCACGTGAACGTGCCCAGCGGCAGGACCTCGGGCACCCTGTCGCCCGACGGCAGCTTGCGCACGCACCACACGACGAAGCCCAGGCCGTGTGCCATGCGTATCGCTGTTTTGAGGAAATTGTAGTAATGTCGGTTCACAAATCGCTTGAACTCGTGCGACGGCGCCTTGCCTCCGACGGTGAAGTTGAGCTCCCGTGAGAGGCACATGTTCTCAATCACCTGCAGGCACTCCTGCATGAACGGCTCCGAAATCAGCAGTTCCAGCAGCAGATGGTAGCTTTCCGCAATGTCCCTTGCGCTCTGCTGCATTTGTGCACTGCAAAATATGGCGGTTTATGAATGCGATTGAGCGAATAGCAGCCTCCCCGTATATCAACCCATTTCGGTCGCTGCAGCGATGAAGTCGTTCTCCCTGCACGAGCCGTCCAATGAGGCCAGGCAGACTATAGAGAGCATCATGGTGGATGACAGCAGCCTGAAGTTGCTTCCAACACACTGCATCAACGCGTCGGGTGAGCTTGAGGGGTTCCAGCTAAACGTGCCGGCGAACGCCAAGGGCGGCATTTTGCCTATCAACCGGACCATGTTTCACGGGACCTCTCTCTTCGAGGTGAACTCGACCTCCGGCGCATTCAACGCGGACATCATGCGCCTGCAGCAGACGGGCGACACCAGGGCGCGGATGAGCGAGCTGATGAGCAAAGTGTCGCGGGACGCGCTGGGAAAAGAGGTGAGTTTTTTTTCTGTTTGAGTTGTTTCCACTCCTAGTAACATCACTCCAGGCCACGTTCCGCTGCGTGCCCGACAATGTGGACCTCATGTCCTCGGTGAGAGCGGACGGCTCGGTGGTCGAGGCCCACGTGTCGCGGACCAGCGGCAAGCGCAACGTGGATTTCGTGGACTGGCAGCCCGAGCTCCCCTGCTCGATAGGCCTGTACCAGGCGTTTTGCAGGGGGTACCAAAAGGACGTCCGCTCGCACAAGCTGTTTATCGGTATCAACGGCGGGCTCAACAAGTGCAGCGACGAGTTTTACAACCTCATCCTGGACGTAGGCGACGAGTTCACGTGCAGGGACATTGCGTTCTCGGAGGAGGCGTGGTGGCTTCGAAAGGCCTGCCAGCGGGCCCGCGCACGCCTGGCGCTCATGACAGCAGAGCATTTTGGCCTGGCCATTTCGAAGACGAGGGATTTATTCTCATTCAACCAGGACACCATGGTGGGAGTGCCCGTGATGGACACCATTGAGTTTGACATCAAAGAAGGGGTCGACAACACGGTCGAATTCTACTCGGCATGCATAGACACCACTGGCATACAAAACGGCATCCTCTGCAGAATGCACGAGAGCGAGGGGCTCTGGGTGTTTCGAGGCAGTGCCAAGTCGTCGGCTAAGATGACATCGTTTGGGGCGCTCTTTGGATCCAAGAGCGTCTGTGGCGTGTTTCCTACCCGCTCGCCGTATTATAAGCGAAATCAGGGGAGTCCGTCCTACGTCAATGGCCTTGATTCCGAGCTGGTTGTCCGGCACTTCAGCCAGCCGCGCGTCACGGCGGACGGCTACGTGTTCCAGTGCTTTGACGAGCGCTTTTTCTCGAATCTCACAGACATGCAGTGGGATCGAAACTGCGGGGTGACGGAGCTCGTGCCGATTGTGGTGGGCGTGGCGTGAAAAAAATCTCACAACTTCGCCTATGCTTTTGGTGGAAGCAGAAAATGTAAATGTCCTCTTCCAACCATACCTTTGTGCACCAAATACAGAATCTGATCGAGTGGATCGACAACGACGCCAAACACCTTCGAAAAGACGAAATCCTCGACGGAGTGAAAATCAGGGCGCTCGTGCTGGCGAAAAAGTTTATAGCCTATCCGCATTGCCAGAACTTCAGTTTAATGCCGCAACCAAAGGAATGACCAGCTCCTGCGGCTCCACTCTGGGCGGGACCTTTGCTGAAGCGACGACGACATTTTCCTTCTTCTCCGGCTCGGCGGACGCCTCGAAAAACTCCTGCTCCAGATCCTCATCCAGAATCTCCTCCCCCATCAACGGCTGCCCCAGGAACTCGGACAGCTCCTTCACGCTGCCCATCGTTTCGTGGAACTCGTCCATCATAGTCGATACCTCTTTGGGCGAAACGCCCTTTTGCAGCCCGGATGCCCCTTTGATCGCCTCAACGAATGTCTGATTGATCTCGTGGTTGCTCAGAGCGTCGATCTGCGCGAGCACGTTTTCCCTGTAGCGCTGTATCTGCAGCAGCTGGGCCTGAACACGCCTATGCTCCAGCATCTTGGCACGAAACAGGGCCTTCGAGCCGCACGCGTGGTGTCGCCTGGCGTCGGCTACGCAGCGGCGGCCGTGCAGTTCAAGGCTTATTTGCTTCGAGGTCAGATTGTCCAAGACCAGCTCCATCGACGCCTCGCGCGAGAGCCCGCTGCGATAGGCCGAGCCCTTGAGCAGCTGGCACCACACGCTGGATAGAAACTCGCACAAGCAGTTGTTCATGCAGCCGCCTGCTGCCGGAGGGCATATGTACTGGCGATGTGCGTCGGCGCTTTATGGAATCAGAGCATTCCTATGCTGAATGTATATAAACCAATCGGAACGTGTCGGGACAAATGACCAAGCGCACAGCAGAACGTAAGACCCGCGGTGAAAAAAGCAATCCGACACGCGTGGCCAGGGCGGCCATGGGTATCATAAAGCACGACACGCAAGTCAGCGCAGGCACCCTGCTCAAAGCCCTGAAACAGGCCAAGCGCAATGTAAAAAAAGAAGAGAGGAAGCAGAAGAAGGAAAAGGAAGTCGAATACTCCACGGATTGCAACAAGATTGCAGTCCAAGGCGGACACGGCCCAATCTATAAGTGCATGGAGAGCCTGCGCAACATCAGGAACGATTTGAAGCTGCTGGAGCTGGCCATGTCCTTGGAATTCGAACGCGTGGTGCGAGAAGGAGAGAACCAACAGATGGTCGGATTTTTCAAAAAAATGAGGGCGGTGCATTTCACATCCAACGCAAGGTTGACAATGGTGTGCGAGGAACAGAACGGATTCAATCGGACAACTGACAAGCACAGCAAGCTGGAATTCGAAGCCAGCGTGATGGATATTCAAAACAGGGCCAAGGAAGGGCATCCAGGCAAGTATGAGCAGGCCAATGTGAATCACGTGCACAAATTTTACAGTCGAACTGTTTATGATGTTGCTTATTCTGGATTCAATGGATCTGTGAAGGATAAGACAGTGTTTGTGCACAGAAACTTTCATAAGAATTTTAGATTCGTCAGTATGATTCTTTCGGATGCTCAGGCAGCTGCTCAGCTGAAGACGAATCTGACACATTTCGTCGAATCGTTTCAAAAAACAATGGAGACAAAGGCATCTGGACCAGACGTTGCAGTTTTAATCGACATTAAAGACAAATTGAAAACTGCTATAGTGCAATCCATTGCCAATATAGCCAATCAGGACAACAAAAAGGATATATTTATATTCCACACAGGCCAAGACAGCAGACTGTTTTACACCAAAAATTACGAGGTTTGTTTTTGCCAGTCCAGCGCGCATCGCGTGTTCAAAGAAGGATCCGAAGAATACAAAGTTATGGTGTACAGGAAAATGATATTCGCGTCCTTGAATGAAAAGACTGTCAAACACAAGGACGAGACGTACAACATTCCACTGTGCGAGGAAATGGTCATCCACCTTTACAAGAAGACCGACAACGAATTCGTGCTGTTTGAGAGAGCATGCCTCGTCTATGCAAAGCTGAAACTGGCAAGCGTAGACTCCGGCGGTGCTACATCGCAGTGGCATTACCTGGGCAAAAACGCGTTCACACTCAACCATCCTTCAGATGTTTGTATACGCGCAGATCCGCACGAACGGGCCATGTTTATGTCTGGATTTATTGCCAAGAGGCTGGCGGATGTAAATGCCGGATCTAAAGATGTTTCGGATGTCGCTGTTGGGTTTTTTAAGGATTTGTTCAAAGACAAAGTCTCCGAAACAGCATCGGAATTCGACGCAGCGATAAAAAGCGGAGGTAAAATGCCAAATAAACTCGTCGATGCGCTTGCTGAAACGTACAGATTGAACCACGACAACAAGTCCATGACACCTACAGAAAAAGGTGCCTTCATTGCCTCCATCACCGACAACAGCATCCTCCAAAAATCGTTCCTCGCGAGCCAGCATGCAGAAAAGCTGACATACGTCAACGGGGATAAGTATTTCTTTACAAGACAGTGCTTCGCCTCGTTCAGTTTCTGCATCACAGTGCTCAGTCCGTACGAGAACCCGGCCATCAATGCGGTGTTTGTGGGCGCCTACGGCGCGACGGCATCGTTTTTGAAGGGTGACACCGAGGCTATTGCAAAGCCAGTTGATTATACGTGTAAGGAAATGGGACCGTCGGAGCCGGATGATGACGGTGCAGCAGGAGAAAATAATAATGGAACTGCAGAACCAAGTCCTAGCGACACATTTATAGAGAACCCTCCTGTAAAAAGAAATCAATCAATAAGACAAACAATACGTGATAGTGGAATGCCTGATGCCAGTTCCGAATTCCACCAACCGTACCGCTGCTCCTCTGCGCGAGACATCATTACCAAGAACGGGACGCGGTTCCCCCGGCCCTTCCACAGCTCCACCCTGCCGCCGGAGCTGGAGCTGGAGCTGGAGCTGCTTTAGGTCGGCGTTGGTGATTGGACTGTGTTTCCCCGCACCTGCGTATATATGTTGTAAACGTATTCAATAAATGACCGCCGCGTCGCCCATACTCTTTGAGAAACTGAAGCGGCTCGAGTGCAAACAGCTTTACAACATGAACATACACATTGCCAGTGGATACAAGAGCACATCGCCTGTGAAGCATATGGACACCGAGGTCCCGGGGGCTTTGTGCGTGGTGCGGTCTCCGTACCCGTACGATCACATGAAGAGGCACATGGAAAACATGGAGACCAGAGTTTTGAGCAAAGTACCTATCAGCCTCAGCTGGATCAAGCAGATTGTGGCGAATGATGCAGAGGCCTTCAATAACCGCGTTGGATTGATAAGCAGGGTGCTGAAGTCAACCGGTCTGGCAGGGAGTGGTTTGCATCTGTCGGTGGAAAGTCCGCCGGAGCCCACGCCTGAACCATTGTCTACCTTGATGTACGCGAAACTCGGCCAGCACGGGCACGACAAGCAGCTGACATTTGAATCCTCTGGATATCATACCTTGGAGGTAAACACGCCAAATGAGATGACCCTTGTTATTGGGATTGACGACAACAACGAAGCGGCTCTCCTTCGTCTCTTTCCCAGGAAGAAAATCGAGGATGTGAAGGAAACAGGGTTTGTGAAAGAGGTGCTGATCATTTTCAACAGTGTTTCGCAGATTTATTACAGCATTGAGGATGTGGATACAAAGGAATATGATGAACAGTATTTGTTAGAGTTTAAACAAAGACTGGATAGTTTCGAAAACAGCATTGAATCTAGTATGGATGAGAAAAAGCAGAGCCCGGCTCAAAGATCCGAAAGAAAAATTCACAAATTAATGGCAGCTGAGATTCAAAAAATGAAACCCGGAAACACCCACGAAACTTTGCTTATGCTGTACAAGAATTTTTCAGATATGAAGCACATCCCCATTGCACAGTACGAAGCCAAGCCGACATCCGACAGCCGCGGAGCAAAGCCAACGAAACCACCTCTGGTCGAAAGCAACGACCTCATTGTGGACGCATACACACCATATTCTGCGAAATTTGCTGCAGATATCTCCAAGCTAAATTATGTCTACGTGTGTTTACGTTCGGTAGCAGCAGCTCTGGTGAGGCACTATGTTGGTTACAATCAAGGTGGAATTTCAGACTTCACATGGGACAAAATGAACGAGACAGTGCAAGAGTACATAGAACACTTTGAAACCTTTAAACCCGCTACAGAACAAAACGCACTGCATGCGCATCTGTCCAACGTCGCAAAGATGGCAGACTTTGTGACTATTCTTTACAATCAAAACGTATATGTAGCAGATCACAACTCCATTTTGAAGACCCTGCTTCGTAGCGGATTGAGTTATTCCGATGGGACGGAGAAAGACCACTTCGGCCATATCCTGGTCTGCTATTTCTTCGACAAGGCGCCGTTGCAGGTGTTTGTAAGGCCCGAAAAGCCGCAAGCCACAACCAGCGAAAAAATCCATTACAGCGAAACACAAAAAGTCACCATCATCGATCTGACCGAGCAAATAGAACACTGCTGGAACCCCTTGAACGTCGAGTTCAACACACGGGCCAGGCTTAAGTCGTATCGGCACTGCTTCATCGATGAACTGAAAGGTGTGTTTGAACATGCAAGTTACAGTGGCGGATACGACGGAATAGTCGAACAAAAAGATTTCAGGAAGAAAAAGACGAAGGGAAGCATTTCAGTAAGAGTCGAGACAAACCAATTCATCCAGACCACAATTCAGCAACCGTATCAAATCCTCTTTGGAACCACTGTAACTTCAAAAAAACACGAGTAGTCTACAAAGGCGTCTGCATACCCAGGCGATCAGCAATCATCCGCGACCTCAGCTCAAGCAGTCCCCTAACAACAGGCGGCCTCTCAGCGCTGGCGCCCAGCGCCCTGACCCGCGCATCGAAGAGCTGGAACCAGCGGCGCCAGAGGGTGATGCAGACGACGCGGTCCGGTTTGAAGTGAGGCGACGCCTGGCCCTGCAGCGTTTCGCGGTCGTATTCTCTGCACAGGCGGCGGATCTGAGGCATCGTGATGTTTTTGAAATGAAACCAGTACCAGTAGGGGGATTGATGGTCGATGAAAGCATCGATGTCGAAACTGAGCCCTTCCTTCGTGACTCGTTTCGCAATGATGTCCGATGGTTTGATAAAAAACGAAACGATTTTTGAGCGCAGTGTATCCAAATCCAAATCCTCGCTCAGAGGGATGTCAAAATCGTTGAGTATCATGGCGGAAAAGGCTGAAACGTAGTTTTTCCATGCTGTAAACACCTTTCCGTAAACCAATCCTAAATTTTCTCTCACCGCGCTCAAAAGGGCACCGGGGTTTTCCAATCCGACTAGCGTTGAGCTACTCTCGTCGAAATCAGGACCGTCTCCCAGAGAAAACACTGACAGAGACAGGTTGCTGTGTATTTTTCCGTTTGGGTAATGCTTGTTAAGAAAGAAAGGGAAAACACTAGTGTAATAATAATGAAATTCCTCAAAGTCCAGCGGCTTCTTGATTGTATACGGTGCCATATTTTCTGCTAAAGTTTCTTTGTCATCTGTGTATGTGCGTTCTATAGCCTCTTTCTTTATCGTTGTCAGATCCATGCTTTGAGGTTTTTCTGTGGAACCTAAACAATGCAACGCATAAAACCAGAGCGACATGTAAAAATCCATGGTCCCGAAGAACATGTAATTTCGGTGATGGCCTATGCTTCCGGCGGTCTGCTTGATATTCCACTGACAAAAGATAATCTGCAGCGCGCACCACATGATGATATACTTTAACGTCCAGGTCTTTCGCCTGTCTAAATCTGCAATTGAGAATCTGGAAATGTTTTGCACGTCGATGCCAGCCTTCAGCATCCCGCTCAACATGAGATAATGTATCATCTCCTCTACGTCGAATTCCTTCTTTTTTCTAGATTTTCGAAACTTATTCTTCGGTCTTTGATGGATCGGTGGGTTCTGCACAGGCGCATCCGGCGCGGGAAAACGAGAAACATACGTATCGCTAGGGAAAAGTTGATCGAACAGCGTTTCTATGAGCTTAGAAATTGTCATGTGCGAATTGCAATCGGTGCAACCAGGAAAAAACCGAAACATCTTCACTGCCAAAATAGTAATCATTTTCCAATTCGAATTGTCATCTTCCAAAGCATTCCTAATATAATCATTGAATTTCGGATTCGAAACAGCGACCGAAAAAATGCTTCGATCCTCCCGTATTCCCGAGTAAAACACGTCAAGTTTTGTTGGCTCTGCCTCGTTATTGCACATCGGAATATTTTGAAAGAATTCACAGCCGTACCACAGATTGTTCAAGTCGCTGTGGTCACCAAACATGCTGAAATGCACATAATGGCATTGCTCACAGTTTGCTTGCGTGGAACCTGTGAGCGGATTGATCCCAAACGCCTTTACCGGCCTGCTGACATCGCCAATGCCGTTCGGGTTGCGGATGCTGAACGCGGGTTTCCCCTTGAACGCCATCTGCACTGCGCGCCAGCACTCTGCCACCTTCCCTTCGCCTATACTCAAGGGCATCCAACAGATGGGGCATGTGTTATTCGCAAGCTTGGCCCGTTTTTCTAGCGCGATCTTGTTTCGCTGCTCGGCTCGCTTTGGGAATTGCATTTTGCATTCAAAACAGACGTCGAATATACACGCGCGCTGGTTTTTCATTACGCCATCAGGCCCCCTTCACATTATGCACCACAACCGACCCGCTGCCGCCAAGCCCCACGGCCAGTCCGAGCGTCCGCCGCGGCTTTTTCGACGAGGGGGGTGGCATTTTCGTGGTCAGGCCCCCGAATGCTGCTTCTGCATCGAAATCACCATCCATTTTTTCGACTTCATCAGAAACTGTTCTCAAAATGTCACCAACCATTTCTTCAGAAACAGCTTTTGCCGTACTTGGTCTTGTAATCTCACCAGACGTCAATGCCGTGTCAGCAGCATTCATTCCATAATCCGTTTGTTCGATTGGAACAGACCCCGTATCCATAACAGAAAGTCGATCGTCTCTTGTCCCTGAAACCCCGCTCCCAGTGAACCTCACTTTAGGTTTCGCTCCCACCGCAGCATCCACCGCCTGTGCGCCCAAAAACGCATTCCCCTTGCCCCCTCCGCCCTGATAATACACCTGCGGCCCCGGCTCCTCGTCCGCCTGCCGCTTCGCCCCCCTCGGCTGTGCCCATGGAATGTACTCGACCCACGCGGGCTCGAAAGTCGCCTCAATCAACGCGCCGCGCATCGACGCCCGGTCGTCGTGGTAGATGCCCGAGTTGGGCGCGTCGGTGTACCGGCGGTCGCTCGAGCTCTCGTTGCGGAACATGACCTGCGAGCGGCAGATGTGCCAGTAGCCGTTCTCGCGGTAATCGTACCCTTCCACGATCCGCGGCGGCGCGTACGTCGACAGCACGGCGGGCACCAGCTGCCACGCCTCGTTGACGCCGCCGTCCTCGTACCGGAACTGCTGTATGATGGTCGACTTCTTCCAGTGGTTGAGGTGGTACTTGATCGACCCGTCCCTGGCGCTGATCGGGAGCTTTTCCAGCCTGAAGATCAGGTCGTCGCCCGCCGAGATGTTGTGCTGGCTCCAGATGTTGCAGATGTTGCGCGTCAGCCCCGACACGAAGAAGGTGCTGATAAAGTTGACCGGGTACGTCACGGGCCCGCTGCCGCCCTCATGCTGGCCGCCCTGCAGCTCGCTCGTGTGCGGCACGCCAAAGGGCCTGGCCGTGTCGCTGACGAAGCGGATCGCGTCCCCGACGTCGAAGGCCGACCGGTTGGCGTAGACGTCCTCGACAAACCGGAGGTCCACCATCAGCTGCTGCCAGTTGACCGCGTCGCGGTTGCTCCAGTGGCGCTGCAGCCCCGCCAGGATGTAGTTTACGGTGACGAGGTTGACCATGGGATCGACCATCCGGCTGAGCTGCAGCCGGTCGAACGCGTTGATATTCGGCACAACGCTCCCCCGCCGGTCGATCCGGAGCACGAAGCCAATGTCCCCGACGTCGACCGCGTGGCTCAGCTGAAACGTGCCCTCGGAGCTCGCGTTCGGCAGGTTGAGCTGCGGCACAATCTTCTGAATCCGGTGGGCGATGTTGAGGTACGACGTCTGGTTCGAAACATGGTCCGCTTCGCCGTAGCTGTACGCGTCGATGTGGTCGCCCAGCAGATCCGCAGCGTAGTTGATGCGCGCGCCGGGGAAGTAGGGCGGACCGGACGTGGGGAGCGGCCCGGAGTTCATGGTCACCTCGGGCTTGCGGACGTTGGATATGCCGTCGAAAATGGACATTTGCCCAAGTCATCGGAGGCTTTATGTACCCGCGCGGAGGGAACGCGGCGCAAGCATTTCATTTCAGCAATGCTTGGCAATTCAGGAATGAGTGCGCTGGCACGGGGGCGCCGATGCGAGCATAGTACTCGGCATCGGGAATCCACTCGGATTCTGGCTCGGAACTTTTTCCGTGGGGGCCAGGAGTCCATTGTCCGTACTCGAACACCGGCCTGCTCTTCAGCTGAAACTCCACACAATCGTTTGGCGTCCTGACGCACTCAGCTTGGGTTTCGTTGGTCGGAGGAACAGAAGACATTTGGGGTTTGTGCGTTTCTTGTCACTCTTTTGTATAAAATTATAAAATCCAAATCCATTCAAATTTCCGAGCTGTAAAGATTTTAAAATTAAATATAAATTTAAAACTCAAATCGATCCAAACCCCAACTGTAGAACTCTCTGCTATAAAGCAGTGTCTGTTTAAGGAACAAAGTCCACACTCCCCATCGAAACAATGGACGACCCGTCGCCGCTGCTCAAACGACTCCCACCTGCCAACAACAAGGCCGAAACCACTCTGCTTGACTTTCTGTGCTACTACGCCGCAATGCACCACAAGTTCAGTGGCTACGAGGTGAACGAGACCATCGTTGGCGTGGCCGACGAAATAAAGCAAGGATGCTGTCCGTTCGAGGACATCCAAGCGCCCATCAAGGAAGAGCTGGCCCATATCGTGGCAAAGGGGCGGGAGTGCTACTGCAAGCTCGTCGTTCCGTTTGCCAGAACAGGCACGAAGAATCCGGAGTTTGTGGTTTCGGTCGCCAATGGCTTCGAAACCTTTTCGGGACGCTTCCTGCAGCTCTGGTGCGACGCGGCAGACAGGGCGGTGCTCTACACTGCGCAGCGCGTGATCCACGGCGAGATCGTCCGATCCCTAAGCAACTCGAACCTGTGTGCGCAGCTCTGCGCTCTCATCATGGAGGCCGTGGCGCTCGAGTATCGGCTGTCCCAGTTTGTGCGCCTTAATCGGCAGCAAAAAGCCGACGCGTCGCACCCCGTTGTGCGCCAGATGTTTTGGATGGCCTCGTTTCTGTACAGCACAATCGACAGGAAATGGGACCTCGCGAGGGACCACGGCGAATGGCTCAACGCGGTGGCCGACCCCGACATGCGTCCGATCCGCAAGGAGATTTATCAGCTCACGCATCAGTGCATGGAGCGCGTGGAGCAGAAGAGGTCGTGCCTGTCGCGCTTGAAGGAAATCGTAAAGACAATGGACAACGACTCCGAAAAGGCCATTGTCAGGAAGCAAATCAAGGACCTCAGCCCGATGGTAGTCACCCGCATCCATCCCACTCCCGAGGCAGAACGGGCCTGGAAGGAGGCCCTGGCCAACTCGAATGGCCTGATCACGCTGTTCGAAATCCAAGCCCTGTTTGATGACGAGGAAGAAGCGCCCAGAATTGTGGAGGAGCCAATGGTTTTGGAAGAACCGCACGCCGCGTTGAGCAAGGAGGACAGAGAGCTGCTGGAAGGCAGGTTTGGTGATTTGGATCCGACTCGCGACAACTTTTACCTGAGAGACGGAACCTGGTTCGCGGACGGCCAGCTTGTTCAGACTGGCGAAGAAAACGAAGGGGAAAACGCAGAGGAGCTCCGCATTCGGAGGAATGAAGCAGAGCAGCTCCGAATTCA
>Ga0214193_1000076_pt1 | contig 28561 bp, 28 predicted proteins | sample TroBogEpilimnion_10_FD_153031 | JGI IMG/M metagenome (GOLD analysis project Ga0214193, IMG submission 153031) | Freshwater microbial communities from Trout Bog Lake, WI - 05AUG2008 epilimnion | ecosystem: Environmental > Aquatic > Freshwater > Lake > Epilimnion/Euphotic zone | place: Trout Bog...
TAAGTGGGGGCTAGTTACCCTGACATCTGTTGGCGTTGCCTTCATGCGGGGTTTCATTGGCGCAGTAACACTCATTATTTATTGCTTAGTAACCAAGACCCCACTTCCCAACAAGCTCGCTCACTGGGGTCATTTAGCAGTTGTGGCGCTTTTTCTTAATGCTGGTCCTGGATTTCTCTTTGCATACGCAGAGACCCACGTAAGCAGTGTGATCGCGGGGTTGATGAATGCAACAACGCCACTTATGACCGTGCTCGTTGTGAGTATTGGCTTTAGAGAGCAGAAGATCAATATCAATCAAGGGATTGGTGTTGTGATTGGTTTTATAGGAATAGTTCTTGTCACAGGGGCATTAACTGGTTTAAGTAGTAGCGATTGGAAAGGCATTATTGCTCTTCTATGCGCAACGGTTGGCTATGGAATTTCGATGCCTTATGCCAAGCGTTATGTAGCTACTCTTGATTACCCTGGCCCTTCTCTTGCTGCTGCTCAAGTAACCTGCTCAGTAGTGATGCTGGCACCGATTGCGCTCAGTGTTGGAATCACTCACAGCCCTTGGAATAGTAAATCCATCTGGGGAATGCTCATTCTTGGAGGAATAGGAACGGGATTTGCCTACATTTGGAATTATAAGGTCGTGAGAGCTGCGGGCAGTGTTGTTGCAAGCACAGTTACATACATAACTCCGGTTGTGGCAACCATCCTGGGAATCTGGCTTTTAAATGAGTCATTTAAACTCACTCAGCTCATTGGTGGGGCGCTGGTGCTGGTATCTGCAGCACTCGTTCAAAAACGTATTGTGTTCTTTAAATCAGCCAGTATTTCTTAAGCCTGCTGCAACGCCGTTAATTGTAAGAAGTAGAGCGCGGCGAAGAAGTGGATCTGGATTTGCAGATACTCGGACTTGTTCTAGGAGTGAGATCTGTAAAAGGTGTAACGGAGCAAGATAGGCATCACGAATAGTGAGCGTGCGGGCAAGAATAGGTTGATCTCCCAAAATTTCACTCTTCTTTGTGAGCAACTTGATTTCGTCTTGGGTGAGAGCGAATTCTGCTTCGATCGTATCTAAGAAGTGATGCAGAGAGGGATCAGCAAGGCGCGTGACATATTTACGAGCCATCGCAAGATCAGTCTTTGCAGCAGTCATTTCAACGTTTGAGATAAATGTGCGGAAGAAATGCCAATCCTTCAGCATTGTTGTTAATACCTCGCTATGACCAGCAAGGCGAGCAGCTTTAAGTCCTGTGCCCACACCAAACCAACCAGGAACAATCTGACGAGATTGTGTCCATCCAAATACCCATGGAATTGCGCGAAGAGATCCAAGACCGCCTGCTGCATCTGGTCTACGAGATGGACGTGAACCTAAGAACATATCTCCAAGTTGCTCTACAGGAGTTGATGCGTAGAAATAAGCAGGAAGATCTGGGTGGTCAACAAGGGTGCGGTATGCCTTAAATGAATGATCACTGACAACATCCATGCATGCACTCCACTTGGCCAGGTCATCTGGTGATTGGCGAGGCGCACGATTAAGAATTGTTGCTTCAAGAGCGGCAGCGAGTGAGAGCTCAACGTTCTCTCTGGCAAGAGAAGGGAGCGCATATTTATCACTGATGACTTCACCTTGTTCTGTCATCTTTACTTGGCCATCAATAGATCCCCAGGGAAGTGCGATAAGTGCCTCATATGTTGGACCGCCGCCTCGACCTACTGAGCCGCCTCGTCCATGGAACAAACAAAGCTTCACGCCATGTTTGATTGCCGTATCGCGCAATTTTCTCTGTGCTTTATGAATCTCCCACTGTGATGTGGCAATACCAGCATCTTTATTGGAATCTGAATATCCAAGCATGACTTCTTGAATATCTCCGCGGTTCTTTACAAGCTTTCTGTAATCAGCATTAGAAAGCAGCGCATCCAAAATAGTATCTGCGGCGCGAAGCTCAGCAACTGTTTCAAGGAGAGGGGCAAAACCGATCTTTGCTTTATCAGGGGTAATAAGCCCAGCACGCTTGGCTAATTCAACAGCGGCAAGAACATCTTCATGAGACTTAGTCATAGAGATGATGTAAGTCTCGATGACCTCTGGGCCAAATTTTTCGATCAAATCATTAATTGCTACAAACGTTGCAACCGTTGATGCTGCAGCAGCATCAACCTTCTCTGGGTTTGCTGCAAGCTGGGAAAGTGCATGGTGATGAGCATCTGAATGCTCACGAACGTCCATAGTTGCGTGGGTAAGACCAAAGCTAGATACGGCGCGAATTAAGCGCTCAAGATGCCCATGAGCAATGAGTTCGCCTTTATGCGTCAGTAGTGAATCACGCATAAGCATTAAGTCAGCTAATAATTCAGCGGTGTTCTCATAGTCACGCCCAGGTGCATGGGGCGCTCCGGCGCTGTGGCGACGCTGGGTCAAGATCAACTTGTGACGAATTGCAGTTGCTTTGAGGCGATAAGGCTCTTCAACGTTTAGACGCTTAAAGCGATCTTCGATCTCTGGAAGGTTTGCAAGATCAGTTGCAACAGATGTTTTAAGTTCATCTGAGGCTCCTGCAATACGCGTTGAAACTGAGAGGGCCTGGCGCAAAGGATCAAGAGCTGTGAGCATTGCGCGAATAAAGTGTCCAACTTGAAGGGTAATCGCAGATTGAGTGACAGATGCTGTGATGTTTGGGTTTCCATCGCGGTCTCCGCCAATCCATGTGCCAAATGAAAGCGGCCGAGATGTGGGAGAGATCTTCACACCAAGGCGTTCTAGTTCACGAGCAAAGTCATCAAGAACTGTTGGAACGGTGACGACAAAGAGATCATCTAAGTAATAAAGAGCATTGACTGCTTCATCTAGTGGTTCAGGTCTTCCTAAACGAAGTTCATCGGTCTGCCAGAGCAGATCCACGGCTTCGGCTAATCCGCGCTCGCTCTGTGCACTCTTCTTCTCGTCCAATAATTCCGCAATGATGCCAAGCTTGCTCAAAACAGAACGACGAGCCGCCTCTGTTGGGTGCGCTGTGAAGACGGGTCTAACTGAGAACTCTTCCATCCACTGCGCAATATCTTTTTGAGTGAAATCTTTATGCTCAGATTGTGCCTTGAGAATGTTATCTACTGCGCGTGAGATCCATGAGCCTTTTTCTTCTCGCTCCTCGCTCAATACTCTGGCACGGTGAACTTGTTCAGCAACGTTTGCAAGGTTGAAGAAAGCGTTAAAGGCACGTACTAATTGCACGCTCTGCTTAACATCAAGGTTCTTAAGAAGTTCTTCACCGCCGCCATTTCGCACTTCGCGGCGAACAGATTCAACGAGATCTAGGAGATCTTGTCCTTCTTGGCGAACCAAACTTTGCCCAAGCAGATCGGCAAGTTTGCGCACATCACTACGAAGCTCTTGGTCATCGCGAGCGATGCCGCCTGTGATGGAGGTCTGCTTATCTTGCTGGGTCACAGATGTAATTCTGCCATCTATTAGACGCGCTAGAATTCAATTACATCTTCACCCCCGTATCCATTGGATTCGGGGGTATTAGCCGTTATGGAAGGGGCGTTGTGAGCACCAAGAACACACTTATTGACGCTTTCTCCCATATCAAGATCGATCAAAGTACTCAGCATTTAGCTGCCATACCTTCTGCCACAGGACTCTTGCTGGCCCAGCGCTCTTTAACATCTCCGCTTCTTGTTGTCTGCTCTTCATCACGGAGAGCATCTGAAATTATTGATGAACTAGATACATATCTTGGGATTGGTTCAGCAGTTGAATTTGATCCGTGGGAGACCTTGCCCCACGAAAAGCTCAGCCCAAAATCTGACACCGTAGCAAAGCGTGTGAAGATGCTCAGCAATCTATCTACCCACAAAATAATTATCACCTCCGTGCGGGCGCTGATTCAGCCAATCAATCAAGCAATTACAGAAGTTAGCCTGCCGACACTTTCAAAAAACAAGAAGATCTCTATGCAATCACTGATCGAAAATCTTGAGCTCTTTGGATATAACAGAACTGACTTAGTTGAGCGCCGGGGAGATTATGCGGTGCGCGGTGGAATCCTGGATTTATTTTTGCCAGACGCAGATCACCCTGTACGTATTGATTTCTTTGGCGATGAGATCGATGAGCTCCTATTTTTCACAGTTGCCGACCAGAGAACATTTGAAGAAGTTGCTGAAAACCTTGTGGTTTATCCTTGCAGAGAAATATTGCTGACAGATGATGTTAAAAAAAGAGCGGCTTATTTAGAAAGTGAATTTCCACAAGTATCTGAGATGGCTCACAAACTTGCCCAAGGAATATATGTCGATGGCATGGAATCTTTATTAGGTGCGCTGTCTGGTGAACTTGTTTCACTTATTGATCTCTTGCCCAAAGGCTATGAAGTAATCACACTTGATTCTGCGCGCATAAGATCTAGAGCACTTGATTTGATTATGACAAATAAAGAGTTCTTGGAAGCTTCCTGGTCAAGTGCCGCTATGGGCGCAGATGCTCCAATAGATCTAAGTGAACAATTGGAGCGTGGTGGCTATTTTGAATTAGATTCCCTGACTGGTTCACAAGGTTGGTCATCTATCGATCCATATTCCACTGATACAGATCAATTAGGTAAGGCTCAAGTATTTCGCGCCGTTCAGTCTTACGGTGGCAAAGTTGAAGAGATGATTGCCGATGCAAAGAAGTGGCTCACGAATGGCTATTTACTGATTTTTACAGCTGCAGGACCAGGAATTGTTGAACGTTATGCCAAGCTCTTTCAAGAAAGTGATCTGCCAGTTCGTTTGCTCAAGAACTTCGCGCCAAATCTCACCCGAGATGCAATTTATGTGCTGACAACCCCTATCGAGCACGGCTTCACTTGTGATGAATATAAGACGGTATTTATTACGGAAAAAGATATCTCGGGGGTTCAGAGCAGCAATAAAGATCAAGCAAGAATGCCATCTCGGCGCAAGAAGGCGATTGACCCTCTTGAACTTAAGCCTGGTGACTATGTGGTGCACGAACAACATGGCGTGGGCCGATACATCGAATTGGTTCAACGTACGGTAGGTAAAATTTCTAGAGAATATTTAGTTATTGAATATGCATCATCTAAGCGCGGACAACCAGCAGATCGACTATTTGTACCAACTGACTCACTTGAGCAAATAACTCGCTATGTAGGTGGAGAAGCTCCTTCGGTTCACCGCATTGGCGGATCAGATTGGCAGAACGCTAAAAAGCGCGCCCGTAAGGCAGTGAAACAAATTGCAGCAGAACTTATTCAGCTTTATGCAGCGCGCATGAGCGCACCTGGTTTTGCATTCTCTCCTGATACCCCTTGGCAGAGAGAACTTGAAGCTTCTTTTGCATATGTTGAAACTATTGATCAGCAATCAACTATTGATGAAGTGAAAGCAGATATGCAGCGTTCTTATCCTATGGATCGAGTTGTCTGTGGCGATGTGGGATATGGAAAGACAGAGATCGCAATTCGCGCGGCATTTAAAGCCGTTCAAGATGCAAAGCAGGTAGCGGTTCTAGTTCCGACAACACTTCTCGTTCAGCAACACTTAAAGACTTTCCAGGACCGCTATGCGGGTTTTCCAGTTCGGGTAGCCGGTCTTTCGCGATTTAATACAGCAAAAGAAAGCAAAGAGATATTAGACGGAGTTGCTAGCGGTTCGATCGACGTTGTCATTGGCACTCACCGACTGCTCTCTAAGGATGTGAATTTTCGCGACCTTGGACTTGTGATTGTCGATGAAGAACAGCGCTTTGGTGTTGAACACAAGGAAGAGCTTAAAAAAGCACGCACAAACGTCGATGTGCTCTCCATGTCAGCAACGCCTATTCCTCGCACACTAGAGATGGCAATTACTGGGATTAGAGAGATGTCCAACATCACGACCCCACCAGAAGAGCGGCATCCAGTCCTGACATATGTGGGACCTTACGAGGAGAAGCAGGTGACTGCTGCTATTCACCGCGAACTACTCCGCGATGGACAAATCTTCTTTATTCATAACCGCGTTGAAAGTATTGACGCCGTTGTTATTCGTCTGGGGCAATTAGTTCCTGAGGCCCGCATTCGTGTGGCCCATGGCCAGATGGGTGAACGAGAACTTGAAGATGTGATCTTAGGTTTTTGGAATCGAGATTTTGACATCCTTGTCTGTACAACAATTATCGAAAGTGGGATTGATATTCCCAACGCCAACACACTCATTGTGGATAGGGCAGACACATTTGGACTCTCACAGCTTCACCAATTACGTGGGCGAGTAGGACGCAGTAGAGAGCGTGCTTATGCCTATTTTCTTTATTCTCCAGATAAACCTCTCACTGAAATTGCGCACGATCGCCTTACAACCATCGCTACAAACACAGATTTAGGTTCTGGTATGCAAGTTGCGCTTAAAGATCTAGAGATACGAGGCGCCGGTAATTTATTGGGTGGTGAGCAATCTGGTCATATCGCAGAGGTTGGCTTTGATCTCTATATGCGCATGGTGGGAGAGGCAGTAGAAGACTTTAAGACTGGATATGTGGATGCAAATCCACGAGTGAAAGAGTGCAAAGTTGAGTTGCCCATTACTGCGCACTTGCCTGTGGAATATGTTCCTTCAGAGCGTTTGCGCCTTGATCTATACAGGCGAATGGCAGATGCTCAAGATGACGCTGGACTTGATGGGATTGTTGAAGAACTCGTTGACCGCTTTGGAGAGTTACCAATAGAAGCCGTGAATCTGGTTGATGTTGCAAGGCTACGGGTGCTGGCTAAATCAAAGAACTATTCAGAGGTAGTGCTTCAGGGTAAATTCTTAAAGATTGCGCCCATCACCTTGCCAGAATCCGCGCAGCTTCGTCTTCAGAGGCAATACCCAGGTTCTCTCATTAAATCGGTCACACAAAGCATCCTGGTTGCAAGGGGATCAGAGGTGAATTGGCTTGGGGGTGCTGACATAGGAGATACTTCACTCCTGCCGTGGGCTATGGGAGTCCTAGCTAGTCTTTAATACAGGAGATCCATGAAGAAGATCGTTGCCCTCATCGGCGCAGGAGTACTTGCAATCACACTCACCGCTTGTGGGTCATCTGCGATTGAAGCATCTGTTGGCAGTGACAAGGTCACAGTCTCTGATGTCACAACTAGCGTGAATAACATTCTTGCTGAGCGCAAAAAAGCTGATACAACTGGGATGAATCTTCCAACGGGAGATGCGCTCGCTCTGAATGAATTAAATTTCCACCTCATCGCATATCTGCTTGCAGATACAGCAGCGCAAAATGGAGTCACTATTACTCCAGCTGAAATTGCTGCCCGCCGTGCATCAATTGTGAGCCAAGTTGGTTCTGAGAAGAATCTTCCAAAGGCTCTTGTTGGCGCAAACATTGCAAGCGCAGATTTTCCGATGTATCTCAGGACAATTTTGTATGACGAGGGTCTGGCTAAGAAGGTTCAAGGGCAAGGTGTGAGCGCTGCTCAGACACAAGCCGCACTTGAAAAGCTTGTCTCAATTGTGGGAGCAAAACTCAAAGTAAAGGTCGATCCAAAGTATGGAATCTGGGATGCAGCACGCTCTGTTGTGACGCCTCCTACTGGATCAGCACCTACTCCAGCACCGAGTGCATCTAAGTAATTAATTTATGAGTTCAGAGCTCTTACGCCTTCGCCAGGTAATGGATCAATTGCGGTCCCCTGGCGGATGTCAGTGGGATGCCGAGCAAACTCACGAAACTTTGCTGAAGTATCTTCTTGAAGAATCCTATGAATATATTGAAGCAGTTGAAGATAATGACCGAGCAGCAATGCAAGAGGAGCTCGGAGATTTATTACTTCAAGTTTATTTTCATTCCAGAGTGGCAGAAGATGATAAAGATGCACCGTTTAATATCGAGGATGTAGCAAAGGGGATTGCTGACAAGCTGATCCATCGCCACCCACATGTTTTCACAGATTCTGATGTTACATACGATGATGTTCTTGAAAACTGGGAGAAACAAAAGCGTGAAGAGAAGGGCCGCACATCAGCAGTAGATGGAGTCCCATTAGGGCAACCCGCTATGTCACTTGCGACAAAGATGATTTATCGTTCAGAGAAATCTGGCTATAGCGTTCCTATTGCTCACCCAGTTGAGATTGCCCCAGATATCAGCGAATCTGAACTCGGAGAGGTTCTATTTGGACTCATTGATCAAGCCCAGGCCGCTGGTCTTGATCCCGAAGTGGCTTTGCGCGCGGCAACGAAGAAATATATTGAGGCAATCAAGCAGTATGAAACGAAACGATAGGATAAGCACATGGCCCTAATTGACGCAGTTCACGCCCGCGAAATTCTCGATTCCCGCGGAAACCCAACCGTTGAGGTAGAAGTACTTCTTGAAGACGGAACCACAGCTCGCGCGGCAGTTCCAAGTGGTGCATCTACTGGTGCATTTGAAGCAGCAGAACTTCGCGATGGTGGAAAGCGTTACCTAGGCAAGGGCGTTGAGAAAGCCGTTGACTTTGTGAACGATGAACTTGCTCCAGCAGTTGTTGGATTTGATGCGCAAGATCAGCGCATGATTGATGAAGAGATGATCGAGCTTGATGGAACGAAGAACAAGTCTCGCGTTGGCGCAAACGCCATTCTTGGCGTTTCACTCGGCGTTGCAAGAGCAGCTGCAGAATCTGCTGACCTCTCATTCTTCCGTTACATCGGTGGGCCAACTGCTCACACACTTCCAGTTCCCATGATGAATATTCTCAATGGTGGAGCGCACGCAGATACAAACGTTGACGTCCAAGAATTCATGGTTGCACCCATTGGCGCAGAATCATTTAAAGAATCACTTCGTTGGGGCGCTGAGATTTATCACAGCCTAAAGGCCGTCTTAAAAAAGCGTGGTTTAGCGACAAGTATTGGCGATGAAGGTGGATTTGCTCCAAACCTTGATAGCAACCGTGCGGCACTTGATCTAATTCTTGAAGCAATTGACGCGGCTGGATTTAAGCCTGGAAAAGAAATTGCACTTGCTATGGACGTTGCAGCAACGGAATTTCATAAAGATGGAAAGTATTCCTTTGAAGGAAAGCAGAAGAGCAGCGATGAAATGATCGCTTACTACGCTGATCTTGTCTCCTCCTATCCAATTGTCTCGATTGAAGATCCACTGGATGAAGATGACTGGGATGGTTGGATCAAGATGGCCACCGAGCTCGGTTCAAAGATTCAAATTGTTGGAGACGACCTATTTGTAACAAATCCAGAGCGCCTAGCTAAGGGAATCAAGCTGGGAGCCGCTAACGCACTCCTTGTTAAAGTCAACCAAATTGGAACACTGACTGAAACTCTTGACGCAGTATCTCTTGCTCACCGCAACGGATACCGCTCGATGATGTCTCACCGTTCAGGTGAAACAGAAGACACCACAATTGCAGACCTTGCTGTTGCACTTGAGTGTGGTCAGATTAAGACTGGTGCTCCTGCTCGTTCAGAGCGTGTAGCTAAATACAATCAGCTACTTCGCATTGAAGAAGAACTTGCAGATTCTGCGCTCTACGCAGGACGCGGTGCATTTCCACGATTTAGTGGCAAGTAGCAATAAGTAAATAGCGAATGTTTAAGAGCATTTCGGGGCGAAGTTTAGCCTTCGCCACCACGCTCTTGATTCTCGCAATTACTCTTGCACCACCAACACAGAGATATTTTGCACAGCGTGCTCAAATTAATTCTTATAAAGCACAAATTGCCGGAGCTAATGCAACCCTCAAGCAAGCACAAGATGAATTGCTTAAATGGAACGATCCTGCATATGTTGCCCAGCAAGCTCGTACTAGGTTGCACTATGTATTCCCAGGTGAGCGCCAATACGCAGTAATTGGAGCGGGCAAGCAGCCTGGACAAGATCAAGCACCTGCAGCTCCTGTTGCTAATCAAATCCCGATTGGTATTCCTTGGTATGCACAAGTGATTTCATCGATTACAGCAACGAACGTCAACAAATGACTGAGAAAGCATCGCAAGAAGATTTAGATGCGATGGAAAGGCAATTAGGTCGCACACCACGCGATGTTCATGCCATTGCTCACCGTTGTCCATGCGGTAAGCCAGATGTCGTTGAAACTCCTCCGCGCTTAGCTGATGGAACCCCGTTTCCTACATTTTATTATGCAACCTGTCCAAGGCTTACAGGTGCAATCTCCACTCTTGAAAGTTCAGGCATGATGGCGCAAATGCAGGATCGATTAGCAACCGATCATGAACTCGCTGGCGCTTATCACGCAGCACATGATGATTACTTAGCCGCAAGAGCGGCTCTTGGCATGGATGTTCCTGAAGTTGAAGGGGTTACCGCAGGAGGAATGCCAGACCGAGTGAAATGTTTACATTCACTTGTTGCGCACTCTCTTGGCGCAGGACCTGGTGTGAATCCATTGGGAGATGAGGCACTTGCAGCGCTAGGTGACTGGTGGTTAACAAACCCATGCGAGTAGCAGCGATTGATTGTGGCACAAACTCTATTCGCCTACTTGTGGCAGATATTGAAGGGAATGCATTTCGCGAAGTTCATAGAGATATGCAGATTGTCAGACTTGGCGCAGGAGTAGACAAGAACAAAGCATTTGACCCGGATGCCATTACGCGCACACTTTCGGCAGCAGAAGACTTTGCACGGATCATTACGAGTAAAGGTGTGGAGAAAATTCGCTTCTGTGCGACAAGTGCAACCCGGGATGCATCTAACCGCGCTCTATTTATTGACGGCGTACGAGAGATTCTTGGCATTGAGCCAGAAGTTATTCCTGGAAGTGAAGAGGCGGCTTTAAGTTTTCTTGGCGCAACAAAAGAATTAGGCTCAGATCTCACTCCTCACCTAGTTGTGGACATCGGTGGAGGTTCAACAGAGTTTGTTTTAGGCGCTGGGAAAGTTGAATTTGCCCGCTCAGTGAACATTGGTTGTGTTCGAATGTCTGAAAGACATTTAAATACTCAACCACCAAGTGCCACCCAACTTGAAGCGGCGACTTTAGATATTGACGCAGCAATAGCTGAGGCAGCCCAGGAAGTGCCCTTTGCTCAAGCGAAAACCCTGATCGCAGTTGCAGGAACAGCAACAACTGTTGCCGCAGCCGCACTTGGTTTATCTGATTACGATCGTTATTCGATTCATCTCTCCAGAATTTCAGCAGAGAAGGTTCACGAGGTTGCACAGATGTTTGCATCGATGACCCGTGATGAAATTGCATCTTTAGGTTATATGCACCCAGGAAGAGTTGACGTCATAACATCTGGTTCTCTGGTGTTATCTCGGGTGATGAAATCAACGGGTGCCAGTGAGTTTGTGGCTAGTGAATCAGACATTCTTGATGGGATTGCATGGGGCTTGGCGAAGTAATTAAATGAGCGCGTCTAAAAGCTATAAGAACATGGATGCATTAGATAAAGCTATTACTAAGTGCACCCTGTGTCCGCGCTTAGTTCATTGGCGAGAAGATGTCGCCCTTCTTAAACGTAAGTCATATGCTGACCATGATTACTGGGGTAGGCCTGTTCCTGGATTTGGAGATCCTAAAGCACAGATTGTGATTGTTGGCTTAGCACCTGGCGCTCACGGGGCCAACAGAACAGGCAGAATTTTTACGGGCGATAGCAGCGGTGATTTCCTTTTCTCCTCTCTTTATAGAACTGGGCTCGCAAAAATTCCAACAAGTGAATCTAAAGATGACGGGCAAGTTCTCTATAAAACAAGAATTTTATGTGCGGTGCGCTGCGCGCCACCCGACAACAAACCAAGCACCCAAGAGAAAGCAGCATGTGCTCCTTTCATGGCAAGTGAGATAGAACTTCTCATGCCAACTGCCAAAGTTTTTGTTGCTCTAGGCAATTTTGCATGGACTGGTCTGTTAGCTCAGCTTGTTGGTATGGGATTTAATGTGCCATCTCCGCGGCCAAAGTTTGGTCATGGTGTGAGCTTTAAAGCATCATTTGAAGGCAAGAGCGTGAAGATTATTGGAAGTTACCATCCAAGCCAGCAGAACACTTTCACAGGGAAATTAACCCCAAAGATGCTAGATGGTATTTTTAAACTTGCTCAGAAGTAGTTAGCTTTCGCACTACCCCAAGTGAAATAGCAACAGAGTTGCCAATTAACAGAGCGAACAGCAGTGTGCCGATTCCCACGCGACCACCAAGTAGCCAACCAATACTCAAAGCTATAACTTCAATAAAAAGACGAACACGTCCCACGCGGACTCCGGTCACACGGTGGATACCGGTCATGAGCCCATCTCTTGGCCCAGGACCAAGCCCACAGGTGATGTAAAGGGAAGAACCAATTCCGATAATGATGATTCCTAGGATCACATATGCAAAGCGAATCCACAGCGTGTGATGTTGAATAGGAAACACATCTGTTCCAATTTGAAGAGCGTAAGAGATGATCAGAATATTTGAAATAGTTCCAAAACCTGGCCGCTGTTTAAGGGGGATCCAGCCTAATAAGACTAAAAAGCCGATGACGAGAGTTGACCAACCGAGTGAAAGTGGAGAGTGCTTAGAAATACCTTGAGCTAATACTGACCAAGGCGCATTTCCTAGAGTTGATTGAATGATGAGTGCATCACCTAAACCAAATATTGCTAAGCCAAACCACAGGATTAGAACTCTCATGGGAGTCAGAGACCAACGGCTGGTTGCAGTCCAAGGAGTAACTGGGACTGTTTTTGAAGGACGAAGAAAGTGGATGATCCGTTTAGGCATGAGCTAGATCCTTACACATCGCTCTAAATGCCTTTGTATGTGCATCGATATCTGCCTCTGTTGTTTCAGGCGATACAAGAGCCATGTTATGGAAAGGTGTTATTAAGAAACCATCATTGAGCATACGAAGATGGATGTATTGCTCAAGTTCAAAATCTCCAGCATCTGCAGCTTCTTTACCTGTTCTAGGAGCAGTTGCTTGGAAGAGATATTCACCTCGAGCGCCAAGTCTGGAGCAATACCAAGGAAGTTCAAATTCTTTAATAGCTGCATCGACTCCATCACACCACTTCTGACCCAGTGCAACCATCTGTTTGAATGCGGCGTCTGTGAGGACTTGGGTCAGAGTTGCTCGCATTGCAGCAAGACTGAGTGCATTTCCAGCAAGTGTGCTACCAATTCCACCTGTATCAATGAGTTCGCGTTCAACTTTTGTTTTGATGCGCGCTGCTATTTCTTCTTGCATGCCAAAAGTACCGGTAGGAATTCCACCGGCAATAGCTTTACCGATAGTAAGAATGTCGGGTTTGAGTCCGTGGAGAGCTGTCATTCCTCCGGGGCCAACAGAGATCGTATGGGTCTCATCAATGATTAAGACTGTGCCATATTTCTTTGCTAGCACTTCAACAGCTTTCGGATAACCATCATCAGGAAGAACAATGCCGATGTTGGTCATCGCAGGTTCCATCAAGATTGCAGCAACATCACCATGGGCAAGGGCCGCCTCCATGGCTGCTAGATCATTAAATTCAACAACTCTCGTGGTTTGCGCAAGATCTACGGGAGCTCCTAGATTTCCTGGGCGCTTGATTGTATTTCCTGCGCTATCTAACGTTGCAAATGTTTCATCAACAGATCCGTGGTAACACTTATCAATAACGATGATCTTTGAGCGTTCTGTAATCAGGCGTGCATATCTAATGACGTGGCGATTGGCATCAGTTGCCGTAACTGTGAATTGCCAAAGAGGAAGCCCAAAACGGCGAGCAAGTTCACGTGAAACAATTACAGCATCCTCGGTCGGAAGCATTGCTGTCATACCGCGCTTGAGTTGAGCATTAATGGCGTCGACAGTTGCAGCAGGAGAGTGGCCCGTCATTGATCCGGTATCACCTAAACAAAGATCTATATATTCATTTCCATCAACATCTGTGAAATGAGCGCCTCGCGCGCTATCAACAAAGACTGGGTAGGCACCTGGCCACTTTGCCATCCATGACATCGGGACTCCGCCTGGCATTACCTCTTTAGCTTTTTTGAATAGTTCACCAGATTTTGGGTGCAGAGCTAGAAATCGTTCCTCCTCAACTGCATTGAGTTTTTTGAGGTGTTCTCTATTAATTTCGCGCATGTAGGTATCTTATCTTGGAGTGCAGGGAGCCGATATCCGCTCAGCCAGTTGAGATCAGCGGATGTGATCTATTACCCCTGCAACCCTTGAGGCAATATCCAAGGATATTGATCTCTCGCAAAGTATTCTTTTCATATGATGGGAAAGAGAGCGCTTAAATCACTCTTTGTAGCATCGGTGTTCCTACTTGGCACCGTGATTACCCAGCAAGCCCATGCTGAAAACGCAGTGCAGATTGAGGCACTCGGCCCAGGTAATCGCATACTTGGCTTAGACATAAGTAAGTATCAACATACAAAAAATTTACCGATTGATTTTGCAAAGATGCATTCAGCTGGCGTGAGATTTCTCTATATCAACGGTGGAAATACAATTGAAAAAGCAGATACCGAGGCAGCAAACTATTACCGCTCTGATCGCACAGGAGCCCAGTTAGCTGGCATCTACACCGGGCTTTATTACTACGCTCACCCTCCAAGAACTACCGATATGAATATTGTCATCGCAAATGCACACAATCAGGCCAAGAAAGTTATTGATCGTATTCAAGAAGATGGTGGTTACAACACTCTTGATATGCCAGTGGCTTTAGATATTGAAACTAACTGCACCTCTATGTCTAAGTCAGGTGTTTGCCATCGATCAATGTCGAATGTTTACTTAGTTCGCTGGGTCAAGACATGGCTCAGTGATGTGCAGAGCGCACTTGGCAAGACCCCAGTAATCTATTCCTATATGAGCTTTATTACCAGCCATTTTGCCTATGACAATGAACTTGCCAAGTATCCGATTTGGATCGCAACTGCCCGTATTAATCCTGCTAACCCAGAGGCAAAACCAACAATGAAAAGTGGCAAGTGCCCTGTCTCCCCATGGACTGATACAAAGTGCAATGTCAGTTGGAAGATCTGGCAATACTCATCAGGGGGCGCAGGGGCAAGATACGGTTTGCAGCCCGGACCAGTTGATCTCAATGTTCTAGGTGGAGCAAGTGAAAACTTTTATAGTTTGATCGCACCTACACAGGCATAAACAAGCACGAACCAACCTAAGGAGAAAATATGGCAATCGTCAGTTTCAACGTTGAATTAATAGCAGAAATTCCAATCACAGTGAATGAATCTGATCGCCAAGATGGTCAGCCTTACCTAGATCTGATTGCAGAAGCTGTGACAGCTTTTATGGAGAACAACGATCTAAACCAACTAGATTTTCAGGTCAAAGTTGTCGGAGATGTAATCGGGGCTGAGTAAGTTACTTACTGCCGACAGGCTTTAAGCTGGTAGCAAAGGCAGTCAGCTGGGCAAGAGTAAATCCACCTTGCGTTCCTACGCGGATAAACGTTGCCTTCAGAGACTTTGTTGGTGGAGTAGTGAAGGAAATCTCACCACCATAGCGAGAGAACTCTGAACTCTTGCACTTACCAGTTGCGCAATAAATGCCTACTTTTGCCTTCATTCCATTAATTACAATTGATGGCAGCGGCATAGGGTTATCTTCACCAGTGCAGTTAAACGCGGCAGCAGTTTCCACCAGGGCAATGCCGTGATCCATTCCACCAAAACCAGCTAGAAGATAAGCGTCCTTCTTTGGAAATAACCGGCAAGGCCTTACCTCAAAATTCAGTGGTGGAAGCTTCAAAGTATTACTTGGTTTATAAACAACATATGTAACTCCAGTTTGAAGATCGCTGTATTTATCTCCAGAACCCATAGCAAAGGAAGATGCAGGGAAAAGAAAAGATAGCGATAGACCGACAGCTAGAAATCTATATTTCCTCATGAGTAGATCATAGAGAGTGTCACTTTCGAGGTGAAAGCAGTGCCCTCCAGCCAACCAGACAGAACGATAAAAAGGCGGTGGCAACGATGACAAAGGCCAGTGCAATTCCTTGACCTGAAATCACACGCAAAATCATTCCCACTATTACTGCAGATAGAGCAATGATCAAGCCACTCGTTTTTGTAGATGCAATTCGATGTGTACGCTGAACTAGTAGCCAGCCAATGAATAAGCCCACCGCGAACGGCCATAGTGTTGTAAGTGTTCCACTGACTGAATTTCCATCTTTATGAGTATGGCGACCGATCGTTACAAAGACTAGAACAGTAATAAAATCGATGAGATACGTACTCTTTTTCATAGTGAATAGATAGTACTCAGTAGTGGAAGCGGAGCATGTTCTAGCTGCTTGGCTTTAAGAGGTAATCAAGCGTGTAGTCTTAGCCTTTCTTTAGGGCCCCGATAGCCCAATGGCAGAGGCAGAGGACTTAAAATCCTCCAAGTGTGGGTTCGACCCCCACTCGGGGCACCAATGAAGTATTACTTCTTAAGTGTAATTGGATAGAGAACAGCAGCGATCGCATTTTGTGGATCATCACCATTTGGATAATCACTGAGTTTGACGATAACTGTCTTCGTCGCAGGGTTAGTAAATATTTGCTGTCCGTGTAATCCCATCGCCATATTAATTCCAGGATATGGATGCCAGAGTTGGGCGCCATAACCCCAGCCATGATCTAGCTTTACTACAGGAGTTGATAAGCGCTTCATCCAATGTGGACTAATGACTTGATGGTTTTGAGAGCTGCCATTGTTGATAAGCAACTGACCAATGAGAGCGTAATCGCGAGCAGCAGCATTGAAGCAACAGAAAGTTTTCTCATGCCCACCCTTGTGGTCAACGTTCCATGTTGCAGCATTTTTCGCTCCGATGGGCTGCCAGATGTTTTTACTAAAGTAATCAGAGATGCTTCCGCCAGTTACTTTTTGAATGATCAGACCCAGCATCTGTGTGTCGACGCTGCGATATTCAGGTTTTGTATTTGGCTCTTCAAGCATCTTGCGATTGTGCGTGATAAACCAATTCATATCTGTCGTGGCATACATCTGAGCGATACCAACACCCCATCCTGCTGGGCCACTTGGATAGTTATCTCTCACTCCTACGCCTGCTTCCATGTCGAGCAAGCTTTGAATAGTCACCTTGTCGAAGGAGGTACCAGTTTTCCACTCAGGGAAGAATGAGACGAAGGTATCTGATTCAAGAATTTTTCCTTGCTCAATGAGCTGGCCGATAATGATTGATGTGAGCGTTTTTGCCATGGAATATGAAGGCAATTTAGTGGTTGCGCTCATCCCTGCTTGAGTGTTGTAGTACTCATAGGTGATCGTTCCATCTCGAACAACAAGAAACGCATTTGTGTAACTCTTCTTCAGGAACTCATCCCAAGACATGGACTTACCTTGATAGGTGACCGAATATGGCATCTGTTCGGTTCCGGTCTTCCAAACAACAGGTGTGGCAGATGGATCAACTGTGTGCCAAGGCAAAAGAGTTGGAGTCTTCGATGCTGGCGCTAATCCCAGGCGAACAGCTGAAATCAAAGATGGATAGTGGACATATTGCAAAAATCCAGAGAGCAAGATGAATATTGCGACAAGTGCGATACCGGTATTGCGAAGAATCTTCAGTGTCCGTTTCATAGTAGAAGGGTATTGCCGAAGACCCTTGCCCGCTATATGCCTGCGACATGCGTAAAGCGTGTTCTAGAAATGTTTGCTTATGCGGACACTAGGAGGGGTTGCTAGCCTTCATTTCATCTTGCCTGTACCGTTTAGGCATGGAAGAAAAAAATCTTATTCAGGTATGGAACGATCAACGCGCAGCGCGCATTAAATCTCAGCTCGCGCCAACTCTTTTGCTCTCTGTTGTGCTCGCACTAACAACTACTGGTCACCTCACAAAGACCACTGATCAAACTCTCAAACTCTTCGCTATTGGTTTAGTGATTGCTGGAGGTGTCTTCTCTGTTACTGCGATGGTTGCGGCAGTCCGTGATGGCGCAGCAGTGATTGCTTCTCTGAAGGCACTTAAAGGGCTTTCACCATTAGGCAAGTCCATTAGCAAGTCTGCCGATAGTCTCTGGATGACGGGCGGACTCTTTGTAGTTTTGAGCCTTTTCAACTTTGTTGTCCTTTGGATCTATCTATTTAGATAAGACTGAATGAGAGGCCCCTGAGAGATTTCTCAGGGGCTTTCTTATTTCACAAGACCTGCTTAGATGAGCACTATGGCTCAACCTCCGGCAGATCCAAGGCGCGGTAAAGAGGTATTCGACCTTGATCGTGCTCATGTATTTCACTCGTGGTCTGCGCAAGCACAAATTGCTCCAATGCCAGTTGCGGGGGGAGAAGGAAGCTACTTTTGGGATTTTGATGGAAAGAAGTACCTTGATTTTTCAGGTCAATTGGTTTTTACAAATATTGGATTTCAACATCCAAAAGTTGTTAAGGCAATCCAAGAACAAGCAGAACTTTTAACAACCATCGCCCCACAGCATGCAAACAGCGCACGTGGTGAAGCAGCTAAAAGAATTACAGAACGTGCTGGGGGACATTTCCATAAAGTCTTCTTCACAAACGCAGGAGCTGACGCGGTTGAAAACGCAATTCGTATGACTCGATTGCACACTAATCGGCATAAGGTGCTTTCGTTCTATCGCAGCTACCACGGCAATACGACTTCTGCGATTACAGCAACCGGTGATCCAAGGCGCTGGCCTAATGAATTTGCAGCGGGTCATGTTCATTTCTTTGGTCCATATCTTTATCGCTCAGCATTCTGGGCAAAGGATGAAGAAGAAGAGTGCAAAAGAGCGCTAGAGCATCTAGAGCAAGTCATAAATTTTGAAGGACCTTCAACAATTGCCGCAATCTTGATTGAAAGCGTTGTTGGAACGGCAGGAGTACTAGTGCCACCAAAAGGTTATTTGGAAGGTGTTCGAGCGCTTTGCGATAAGCACGGCATCAAGTGGATTGCTGATGAAGTCATGTCTGGCTTTGGTCGCACCGGTAAATGGTTTGCTTACCAAAACTGGAGCGCCCAGCCTGACCTCATTGTCTTTGCAAAGGGCGTGACAAGTGGTTATGTGCCACTTGGTGGCGTCATTATTAGCGATGAAATAGCTGCGACATTTAACGATCGAGTCTTCCCAGGCGGGCTTACTTATAGTGGCCACCCACTTGCGACCGCTACTGCAGTTGCAACTCTCGATGTCATGAGCGAAGAGAAGATGCTTGAGAATGCGGCAGTAATTGGTGAGAAAGTGATTAAGCCGCTCCTGGAGGAGCTAAAGGCAAAACATAAAGTTATTGGTGAGGTTCGCGGGCTTGGTGTTTTCTGGGCAATAGATCTTGTTAAAGATCGCGCAACAAAAGAGCCATTGGCTCCATATGGCGCAAGTAGTCCGGCCATGAATGAACTTGTTGCCACATGCAAGAAACTAGGAATGGCTCCATTTAATAACTACAACCGAATTCATATCTGCCCTCCATGCAATGTGAGCGAGGCAGAAATGCGCGAAGGTTTTGCGATTTTGGACCAAGCACTTGCATCAATTGCCCATTACTACACGGGAAGTGATAAGTAATCTTCAGGTATTAAAAAAGCCCCTGACAAATATGTCAGGGGCTTTTTCTTTGAACTATTAACCGAGGGCTTCTCCCGCAGCTTCCTTCATTGCCTTGGCATGCTGTTCACCTGTTTTAAGAGGTGTTGCTCGAAGCGAAAGGGCCACAAGGATTCCGATTGCTGTAACCGGAGCGGCTGCTAAGAAGACAACGTGGAAAGCCTGCACATATGAGTGCACCACGGTTGCCTTAAGTGTTGATGTGAAACCATCTCCTGCAGCCGGATTATTGCGAAGAGCAGCAAAGGCTTGGGGAGATGCTCCTGCCATCGCAGCTGGGTTTGTCGCAGTAAGTGTCTTCACACCATCTGAAATATAGGCAGTGAGCTTGCTTGAGTAGATAGACCCGAAGATCGCGACTCCCAGAGTTCCACCGATTGAACGCCAGAAAGTATTCAGGCTTGTGCCGATACCCATATCGCGAACATCAAGTGAGTTTTGAAGAGCGATAACAAGGTTTTGCAGGCAGAATCCAAGACCTGCGCCAAGTGCAAATGCGAAGATCGCAAGGCGCCAGTATGGAGTAGTTTCATTCAAAGTCACCATCGCTAACAAGGCAGCTGTCATCAAGACCATTCCAATAACCGGGAACATCTTGTATTTGCCGTGCTTGGTAATCCATTTGCCTGTGAAGATCGACATCGAGACGATGCCGAACATCAAAGGAAGCAGCTTTAGGCCAGAGAGTGTTGCTGAATTGTGCTTCACAAGCTGGAAGTAGAGAGGCAACATAACGATTGCTCCAAACATCGCTGCGCCGACAAGGAATGCCAAGAGCGATGTAATAGAGAATGTATGGTTTTTAAATAGACGCAAAGGAAGAATTGGTTCAGCTGCCTTTGCTTGATTCCATAGAAATACGGCAAAGAGAACTAATCCGGCGCCAATCCATGAAAGTGTCTTGACCTTGAGCCAACCGTTCTCTGGAGCATAAACAGAGATACCAAGGAGAAGTGCTGATGTTGCAACAACAAGAAGCAGCGCTCCGAAGTAATCGATCTTATGTTGGCGTACAACTTTAGGAATATGAAGCACCGCTGAAGTCACCACAAGAGCAATAATTCCAAATGGAAGGTTGATGTAGAAAATCCAACGCCAGCCAGTTAGTCCAAGAACCTTTGAATGATCTGAGAAGAATCCACCAAGAAGTGGACCAGCAACAGTTGCAAGACCCCAGACTGCGCCAAAGTATCCCTGGTAGCGACCACGTTCACGAGGTGAGACGACATCTCCGATGATCACAAATGTCAGCGACATCAATCCGCCAGCACCCAAACCTTGGAATGCACGAGAGATGATGAGCTGATTCATTGAGTGAGCAGCACCTGCTGCAAATGAACCAATCAAAAAGATAATAATTGCAAACTGGAAGACCTGACGACGACCATAGAGGTCGGAGATCTTTCCGTAGAGTGGAGTCGATGCTGTTGAAGTTAGAAGGTAAGCAGTAACAACCCATGTGTAATGGTTAAGTCCACCAAGATCCACGGTAATTGTTTTCAAAGCAGTTGAAACGATTGACTGGTCGAGGGCGGCTAGAAGGAGCCCTGTCATCAATCCGACCATCACTGCGGTAATTTGCTTATGCGTCATTGGTTCGTGAGACGTAGCGTTTTTAGTCATGTACTTCCTATCAGTCTAAGTAATGAGTGCTGCCATATACGGCTGCTATTTGTTGAACTTTCAACAGAAATGATACCGCCTGAGCCCCCTAACTGTTGGCTAGGATGTGGGTATGAAGAGTGTGATTGCTGAAAACCTCGTCAAGACGTACAGCAAAGGCTCAGTTAGGGCCTTAGATGGCCTGAGCCTTGATGTGGAAGAGGGAACAGTGCTTGGAGTGCTTGGGCCAAATGGTTCCGGTAAAACCACCACAGTGCGCATTCTCGCAACGCTTCTCAAACCAGATTCTGGCCACGCGATGGTTGGCGGTATCGATGTTGTGAAGAATCCAAAAGCAGTTCGAGAAATCATTGGTTTATCTGGTCAATATGCGGCGGTAGATGAAACTCTCACTGGTTGGGAAAACCTTGTGATGTTTGGCCGTCTTTATCATCTCAGCGCAGATCAAGCTCGGGTACGTGCACGTGAATTACTTGAGCAGTTCTCACTTACCGATGCGGCAAAGCGTCCCATCAAAACATTCTCAGGTGGAATGAGGCGCCGACTTGATTTAGCGGCATCGCTGATCATTCGACCTAAAGTTTTATTTCTAGATGAACCAACAACAGGTCTAGATCCCCGTGGTCGCATGGATATGTGGGGAGTTATTGAAGGTCTTGTGAAAGAAGGCGTAACCCTGCTTCTAACAACTCAGTATCTTGATGAAGCAGATCAACTCTCTGATGACATTGCCGTGATTGATCGGGGAACCGTGATTGCAAGAGGAACATCTGATCATCTCAAAGATAAAGTGGGGGGAGAGCGTCTTGAGATAGTTGTGAGTGAAAAAGACATTACTGCTGCCCGTCAGATCATTGACCGTGTTTCAGGATCAACTAGCACCCTAGATGCCGGTCTTCGAAAGATCTCAGCTCCTGTTACTAGCGGCAGTACAGCCCTTGTTGGTGTTATTCGTGAATTTGATGCTCAAGGACTTCATGCCTTAGACGTGGCCCTTAAGCGTCCATCTCTTGATGATGTATTTATGTCTCTGACAGGCCACGCAGCCGAAGAAGAAAAACTTGAAGAAGCAAAGGGAAAGAAAAGAGGTGCTCGCAAATGAATGCACTCAGCGACGCTCTCATCATCACTAAGCGCCAACTTCAGCAATTAATTCGCGTACCTGAAGTCCTTATTTTTAACACCATTCAACCCGTAATGTTTGTTCTCCTCTTCAGATATGTCTTTGGAGGCCTTGGCGCAGGTATTCCTGGTGGTTACGTGCAACTTCTTATGCCAGGAATCTTCGTTCAGACAGTGACCTTTACTTTGGCAGCGACTGCGCAAGGTTTAGCTCAAGATATGGAGAAGGGGCTGATTGATCGTTTTAGATCTCTGCCTATCGCTCGTTCTGCAGTTGTTATGGGTCGCACACTTGGAGATGGACTACTCAACATTGTTGTCTTAATAGTTATGGGGCTTGCTGGATATGCTGTTGGTTGGCGCCCAACATCAGGGCCGCTTCATATTTTTGCTGGTTTTCTTATGCTTCTTTTCTTTGGTTACGCGCTTTCATGGGCGGGTGTCTTTGGAGGACTTTTCTCTAAAGATGCACGAGTAGTGGGAAATATTTCATTCCTCTTCACATTTCCTCTGACTTTCTTATCTAACGCCTTTGCCCAAACAACCACTATGCCAAAGCCTCTTCAGTACTTTGCCGAGTGGAACCCAGTTTCAACGATGGTGGCAGCAACCCGCCAGCTCTTTGGTTTCCATAATAAATTCGGCGTGACAGCAAATTCATATCCAAGCCAGCACCCTGTGACAACATCACTTCTTTATATGGTTGTGATTATGGCTGTCTTTATGCCGCTCAGCGTTCGCCGTTATAAAAACAGGCAGTAATTAATCAGTAATTAGTAGGGCTTAGCGTGTTTGATAGTTACAGGATAAACCTTTTTGTTGGGCGCTTCATAGTTCACAGTTTCGCCAACTTTAGCTCCGTGAACAGCAGAACCCAGCGGAGATTTCTCTGAGTAAACATCAATTTCCCCATTTGCAATCTCACGTGATCCAAGAAGGAAGATGATTTCATCCCCATCCATATCAATAGTGATAACCATGCCAAGTCCAACGACACCAGATTCACTCTCTGGGGCGGTGCCGATATGAGCGTTATCTAACATGTGCTTGAGTTGGCGAATTCGACCAACAATCTTTCCTTGCTCTTCGCGAGCAGCGTGATAGCCACCGTTCTCTTTCAAATCACCTTCAGCGCGGGCAGCTTCAATCTTCTTCACAATATCTGCAAAGCGTGGTCCTTCAAGCTCTGCTAATTCAGCGCGAAGGCGCGCAGCAGCCTCTTCGGTTAACCATGTTTGTCCTGTAGTCATAAGGTGATGAGTTTAGCCTGCCTTAGTGGCAGCGCTCAATTGATGCGCTCACCGCAGGGGTACGCGTAGGAATGTGCACGGTGCGCCTTGAGTTATTGGCACCTGCCGGGATCTGATCAGTAATTTGCCCAACAGTATTTGCTTGGTAATCACTTGCAATGATGATGCACTCGTGAGATTTATTTGCACTTCGCACATTAACAAAATAAGTCATACTCATTTGCGTTGGGCTCTCGACAGAAAACGAGATCACATTTGTATGAATTTCAGGTTTTGAAAAATGATTAGCCGACCAGATGAGCCAGGCGCCGCCGACGAGTAGTAGCACGAGTGCGGGTGTGACCCACCTCGCAATTTTTGGCTTTGAAGTCCCGTAGCGCGCTTGAAGATAAGGCGTCTGGTCCTGGTTCATAACGCAAGCATAGGATAATCGAGCATAATTAAGCCATGAGCGATTCCACTGATATCAGCACTGGCTTAGCCGGATCACTTGTCATGATTATTTTATGCACCGCCGTGACATTTTTGCTTATTTCGTTTTATCGCAGATATAAGCGAGTGCAAGAAAAAGAAAATCTCAACAGCGGTGAATAAGCGTCTTCGCCCTGTTGCTCTTGGATTAGCAGTTCTTCTTCTATCTGGAATCTTTTTTGAATTAGGCCTCTGGCAGTGGCACCGCGCCCAGGCGACTAGCGCTCAAGGAAAGCTAGTCCCATCATCTACTCCTGTTGCCCTGATCGACGTTGATAAAGCAGGTAGAAATATCTCTACAAAGGCCGTCAATCGCATCGTGACTCTACAAGGTCGTTATGTAAAAGATTATGTGGCGCCCACACAAAACATAGGCGCAGATGGTTATAAAGATTTATCTGTGGGGCTCTTTGAGATTTCCGGCAATAGAGCAATCTTGATAGTTCGCGGGCTACATGATGCAAGTATCACTCCAACATCTGCGCAATTAGATATCACAGGGCGCTTATATCCAAGACAGCAAGAAGATCATGGTTTTAATAGTCCGACATCTCTGGGACGTATTGATCCGGCTCTCGTTGCAGGAACCGGTCATTACAGTCTCTTCGATGGTTACATCATTGCAATTTCAGAGAAGGATGCAGCGGGCAAAGAAATCACAGGAAATCGCGTACCGGCGCCAGTTCTCAAGCAATCAATCTCAGGTTTTTATTGGCAGCACATTGCTTATGTTGTGATCTGGTGGTTTATGGCTATCTTGGTGCTTTTTGCGCCGTTGATTGCTAAACGAAATGAGCGCAGGCTCAGCTCCAAAGAGTTAGAGGTAGAGTAAGAACATGAAAATACTTGGAGGCGGTATAGAAGGCGCACTTGCTCGCTATAAATTCATGGCGATCTGGTCAGGAACATTCTCACTTCTTCTCTGGTTCGTAGAAGTTCCCGCCCACCTTGCTTTCCATAGCAAACTGCCAATCTGGGCTGCAATTGCCATCATTCATGGCTTCACATACCCAATCTATATCTTGGCTGCCTTTACCTATTGTTTGAAAGCTCGAACGAGCCTGATGACGATGCTCTTTTATATTCTTGCCGGCACGCTTCCTGTTGCATCCTTTGTTGCCGAAAGACGAGCAGTAGAGCGCTACAAAACTCTTCGCAAGTAGAAATTGCATAATGAGCAATCCCGCAAAGCAGGCTATTAAAGCTCTGCTTTATCCGGTTTATCAGCGGCGCCTTCTTGCGCAATTGGATTTCACTCAGACACCTCACCATGTGGGCGTCATCCTTGATGGCAACAGGCGCTGGGCAAAATCAAACTATGGCGCAAATGCTGAAGAGGGGCATAAGGCTGGGGCTGAAAAAATAGTTGAGCTCTTGGGATGGTGTGAAGAAGCCGATGTAAACATAATCACTCTCTGGCTTCTATCAACAGATAATCTCAATAGAGATCCAGAAGAGCTAGATGCACTTCTGAAGATCATCTCTGCCGCGGTAGATCACCTCGATGAGTTAGGTAAGTGGGAGATCAAGCCTTTGGGAGCCCTAGAACTTTTGCCCCAGTGGTTGCAAGAGAAACTTAAGAAGGTTGAAGCAGCGAGTAAAGGGCGAGCAAAGGTCGTGGTGAACGTTGCTATTGGCTACGGCGGCAGACGAGAGATCGTTGATGCGGTCCGTAACTACATTCAAGATGGAGTTACTCATGGACAGAGCGCGGATGAAATTGCGCAGAAGCTTTCTATTGATGAAATCGGTAAGCATCTTTATACAGCTGGAATGCCTGACCCTGAGTTAGTGATTAGAACTTCAGGAGAGCAGCGCCTCTCTGGATTCCTCCTCTGGCAATCAGCGCACTCAGAGTTCTATTTTTGTGAGGCATATTGGCCTGATTTTAGAAAGGTTGATTTCCTCCGAGCCCTTCGGGCCTATGCCCAGAGGCATCGCCGCTTTGGAAAGTAATTTCCTACTTCTAAAAGTCATAGGAATTTAACTTTTCCTCACCGCGTGTCGCACGCCCCCGCGCTCTGGCGAGTTTTACTTTATGAGGCATAAGTTCTATTTGTCCTCCCCAGGGATAGATAGAAGACCTACTCATACAAATACACAGAAATGCGAGAATCTCTTGGCAAACCCAAGGAGCCAAAATAACGGCCGCAAGACGTATGTGTTAGATACCAGTGTTTTATTAGCTGATCCGGTGGCGCTCGCCCGATTTGCCGAGCATGAAGTCATTATTCCAATCACCGTTATTGGTGAATTAGAGACCAAGCGCGATCATCCAGAATTGGGCTACTTTGCCCGCGAGGCTCTGCGCACCCTTGATGATTTAAGAATTAGCCACGGCCGCCTTGATGAATCAATCTCCATCAATGACATAGGCGGAACGATCAAGGTTGAGCTCAATCACTCAGATCCAACATCACTTCCTGCAGGCTTTTTGCGTGATGGCTCAAATGACTCACGAATTCTGGCTATTGCTCGTAATTTGATGGCGGAATCCCGCCAAGTGGTCTTGGTAACTAAAGATCTGCCACTTCGCGTGAAGGCATCATCTGTTGGTGTTGAATCTGAAGAGTATCGCCATGAACTTGCTTCAACTTCTGGGTGGACAGGAATGGTCGAGGCAAATGTTGGGGGCTCAGTTATTGATGCCCTCTATGAAAGCGAAAAGACGCCTCATGAACTTGGCAAAACCCATCCATGCCATACCGGAATTGTTTTGCATTCAGAAAAGGGAAGCGGCCTGGCAAGAGTCACCGCAGATAAGCAGATTCAATTAGTACGAGGAGATCGCTCAGCTTTTGGATTACATGGACGCTCAGCAGAACAACGAGTAGCTCTCGACCTGCTTTTAGATAATGACATTGGAATCATCTCTCTGGGTGGCCGGGCTGGAACTGGTAAATCTGCGCTCGCTTTATGTGCTGGGTTAGAAGCAGTTTTGGAGCGCCGCCACCATAAGAAGGTTGTGATCTTCAGGCCCCTTTATGCAGTGGGTGGCCAAGAGCTTGGATATTTGCCAGGAACAGAAGGCGAGAAGATGTCTCCTTGGGCCCAGGCGGTCTTTGACACTTTGGGGGCGCTGGTTAGCCAGACCGTGATCGATGAAATTATTGACCGGGGTTTGATCGAGGTTCTCCCCTTGACCCATATCCGGGGCCGCTCACTTCATGACTCTTTTGTTATCGTCGATGAGGCGCAGTCACTTGAGCGCGGAGTTCTTCTGACCGTGCTTTCTAGAATCGGTCAGGGCTCAAGGGTGGTCCTCACACATGACATTGCCCAGCGAGATAACCTGCGAGTGGGCCGCCATGACGGAGTCGTGGCCGTGGTCGAATCCTTGAAGGGCCATCCGCTCTTCGCGCACATCACTTTGACCAGATCTGAGCGCTCGCCGATCGCTGCCCTTGTGACTGAGATGCTGGAAGAGCCGATTAACTTCATGGCTTGAGGATGGCCCGCGGATGGCTTGAGGCACTCATTGCCTGTGAGGCGACAAATCGGACATAAGGGATTTCTACCCTGCTGACCAGCACTTTTACCCTGCCTCTTTCCTGTGACTTTAATTATTTTTCTTAGCCACGCGGGTCAAAAGTTGTCTGCTGTTCATCTCTCTGTAACTCTCTAACCCTTCCCACCTTCCCTCTGACCCCATAAACGGGGTCGGATGAGGTGCGTGGAGAGAAAGTAAAAGAGCAAGGAGAGGAGCAGAGATGAAGGCAAGTAGCTTTCGCCAGCCGGCTTTTGTAGCCGTGGCTGCCTTTGGCTTCTCACTTTTCGGCTCTATCAGCACGACCTATGCTGAAACTAGCCTTGCAATGTCGGTTTCAATCCCAGACACCATGACGGCAACAAGTGTTGATCCAAGCTCTGCTCTGACAGCTAACAGCGGAATCGTTGAACTTGGCGGGGCAGCTTCAGCTGACGCCGGTGAGATGGCTTTGGTTTCAGCGGCGACCATGCAGGTTGAATTGGCTAAGACCCCAGACGGCGCGCGAAAAGTTGGCTACAAGATTGCGACCGAGGCATATGGCTGGAAGAAGAAGCAACTTGTCTGCTTGAACAGCCTCTGGACCAGAGAGAGTCATTGGAATTTCCTAGCCCATAACTATTACAGCGGAGCGACAGGCATTGCTCAAGCCCTGCCTGCCAACAAGATGGATGTCATAGCGACTGACTGGCGGACTAATCCTTTAACCCAAATTAGATGGGGACTTCGCTATATCAAGATTCGCTACGGAACTCCGTGCAACGCCGTGACTAAACATCGCTGGTCTGGTTACTACTAAATTATTTTGGCTTTTGGCCAATCATCATTGGTTTTGAAGTTTCAGCAAAGAAATCATTTCCCTTGTCATCGACAACAATAAATGCTGGGAAGTTTTCAATCTCAATCTTCCAGACAGCCTCCATGCCAAGTTCGGCATAATCTAAAACCTCAACTTTTTTAATACAGTCTTGGGCAAGACGAGCAGCTGGTCCACCAATTGAACCTAAATAAAATCCCCCATATTTCTTGCAGGCATCTGTGACTTGCTTTGAGCGATTTCCCT